>LULF01000037.1_pt1 | contig 50092 bp, 46 predicted proteins | sample 728221 | NCBI WGS metagenome assembly LULF01 (sample SAMN03860296, study PRJNA289734) | marine metagenome | biome: seawater column; feature: ocean; material: water; isolation source: Red Sea water column Station 169 - depth 500m | place: Saudi Arabia: Red Sea | collected 2011-10-15 | depth 500 m | reverse complement strand
GTATTTAGACAGTCTTAAAAAAGTTATACAAATGAATCCAGATTGTGTGATCCCTTCACATGGAATAGCGATGGGAGGAGTCAATATTCTCCAAAAAACTCTTGATCATCGTCTACTTAGAGAACAACAAGTGAAGGAACTATCCGAAAAAGGAAAAAGTTTAGACGAAATACTTCATGTCCTTTATTTTAATCTTCCCCAAAATTTGCATCGTTATGCAAGGGCCAATATAAAGGCTCATTTGGAACGATTAAAAAGGTCAAATCAGTAATCTAAGTCTTTTATTAAACTTTTTTCAAGTTCACTTATTTTGTAGGGTTTGCCTTTGACTCTGAATAACCGATCAGAAATTTCTTCAAATTTTTGTTGGTCAAATTTTATTTGAATCGGAGTAAAATAAGTCCTATTACCTTTTTCTACAAAAAAATTTTGAATTTTCATTTTGTCAATTAGGTCAATAACTTTGAGTGTGATGCTCATATTCTACCTCCTAGATAGATTTTTTATTTGTTATTGTTATGAAAAATCTTTTGATAAAAATGGTAAAAACGCTCATAAGATTTTTCATCATTTAGTAGCCTAGAATAAATATGAAATCCAATCATATTGGAATACAGTTCATATGCGAGTTGCGAGATATTAGAATCTTTTTGGAGATGTCCTTCTTTAACAGCGAGAGAAATTGTTTTCTCAAAAGTAGAAATCATTTGGGACTGAAGTTTTTTTATATGTTGTTGGATTTTACCTGGTCTATCATCAAACTCAATTATTGATGAGAGCAAAGGGCAACCTCCGGCAAGGTAAGTATTGGACCATTCTCTCCAGTTTTGCATCATTGCATCTAATCGAGGTAATCCTCTAGGGGCTTTAAGAGCTGGTACAAAAACTTGTTTGGTGAAATTTTCTGCGGCGTAATCCATGACCATAATTTGAAGTTTTTCTTTGGACTTAAAATGTCCAAATAATCCGCTTTTGCTCATTCCTACCGATTTGGCCAAACCACCAATAGAAAGACTTTCCAGTCCAAACTTGCTGGTCAAGTCTAGCGCTGTTTTTAATATAGCTTCTTTTTTATTAGGACTTGTTGTCATATGTTAAATATAGCACGATCGTTCGTGTTTTGCAACGCAAAGTAATAATTCCTAACTATCTAAAATTACTTTAAATTAGATAGGAAAAAAGTATTAGTCATATAATAGGCAAAGGCTAAAGAGATAAGACCTAGTAATGGTGAGCCAATCAAGTAGGCCATAGTCTTTATTTTTTCTCCTTCGTGAATAAGATTGAAACCTTGAAGAATAAATGCTGAAAATGTTGTTAAACCACCACAAAAACCGATGATGATGATTTTGTATAATTGTTGAGATTGAGACTTTTGTTGTAATAAGGCCATTAAAGTCCCTGCAACTATACAACCCAGAGTGTTCACAATTAATGTTCCAGTGATATAGCTTTTGTTTAAAAAATAGGAGTCAATAAAGTATCTAGTGTAAACACCTAGGATACCAGTGACTCCTATTAATAATAAATTCATTTAATGTAGTTTTTGATTGTGAACGTAAAGACGAAAGATTTTATCTTTAGTTCTTCTGATTGAAAAATTACCGTCTTCTCTTTGTTCAATTAAGTACTGATAATAGTCAGGACAAGTGTCAGCGATTTCTAGAACTGATTTTCCTTCATGTTCTCCAAAGTCAATAACAACTGCATCTTCAGCAATAATACCTGTTAGGGGACTTACTTCTTGTTGTAAGGCCATATATTCCCTCCTTAGAATAAATAGCAAAATAATTAAAAGCAATCCTGTGCTTTTCTAATATTTTTAAATAATTTAAACCATTTGGAAAGGAAAATTTTATTTCATTAAAAAGTTCTTGAGAAATAAAACCAGAGCTTTATACTCTTGAGGATACTCGTCAGAAATAACATGTTTAAGAAGTTCGAGAGCTTTAAAAGAACTTACAGCTTTTCGATAAGGCCTGTCAGTTGTCATCGCCACGAGAATATCAATACTACTAAGAAGTACAGACTCAATTCCAGTAAGGTATTCATCCATATGTGGAACTTGTTTATTAGTGACTAAGGCCTGAATTTTATAATTGAGGTAGTGATGGTTTTTTATCAAGTTTAACTGATTTAAAGATAAAGGAACTCTACCTTCAAGAATTTCCATTGAGTTTTGGGCATGATTAGCAAAGAGTTGCTTATCAAAATCACTTAGATGTGCTTCTTCGAACTTTTCTCTTGGAATAAAGCTCATGCCGATATCTTTAAAATAACTTGTTAAAAAAATTCCTTCAATTTCTTTTTCATTAAAAAGTTTTAGACTTTGAATAAAGCTTAAAAGTAGGATGGATGATAAAAGAGGTTGTTTGTATGTATAGTGATAACGAGATTGGATAATATTTTGGTATATAGGCTTATGAATATCTTTGTGTTTAGTAAGGAGGTTGCTTAGGTTTTTAGTGTTTTGAAATTGATTGGTTAAGAGCTCATCATTGAAGGGATCTTTGTATAAAGTATCCATTTGCATGGAAAGAAAGTTGGTGTGTTTTATTGCATTTTTTCTGACATCACCAATAGATAAAGAGCGAGTGAGTTTTGTTAGCTCTTCTTTGAGTTTGAGATTAATTTCTTGATAGTCCTCTTCGTAAATAAAAATTTCAGAAGAAAAAGATTTTGCATAATCAGTTATAAAGTCAGAAGTGATTCCTTCTTCTGGATGGAGAATCAATTCGAATTCTTTTTGATTGTAATAAAAGGCAGGATGGTTTAGAGATTCAATAATAAATAATTGTCCTACAAATATAGGTTTAAGTTTTAAATTCAGTCGGTTTCTTTGTAAAGTATTTAAGCTATTGAAATCCATAACTTATTATACCTTAAATCTTGGTTTAAGTCAGAGATTTCAAATTTGAATTAATGAAGTCAGAGTATTTAACTCCATAATTTTCCATCATCATGGGAAACATAGATATTTTTGTATGTCCGGGGAATGTATTGATTTCATTTAAAATGACCTCATCACTTTCTGTGACAAAGAAGTCTAGGCGAGATAAGTGCCTAACTTTTAAGCTTTGACAGGCCCTAAAAGCATATTTATTTATCTTTTGTAAGACTTCTTGGTTGAGGTTGGGGGCCTCTACATGGGTTTTTGTTTCTGAGTTTTTATTGTATTTTTCTTCATAAGAATAAAATTGGGAAGGACATTCAATCTCCCCAGGTAAAGTAATATGAAGTTTATTCTCATATTCAAAGGCTGAGACTTCTACCTCTCTTCCTTTAATCTCTTTTTCTATGATAACAAAAGGAGAGTATTCAAAAGCTTCTTTGCAAGCTTGCTTGAGTTCTTGTGTTGTTTGGCAGCGATAGCAACCGACAGAGCTACCTTGATTTGTGGCCTTAACATAAACAACTTGGTGTTCTTTTAAAAAAGTTTCTGCTGTTTGCAGGGATTCATCTTTGACGTTATTAAGTTGCATAAAAGGGGAAGTCGGTACTCCAACTTTTTCAAGCCATACTTTAGTGGCAAGTTTGTTAAAACACAAAGTATTTGTCTCCGGATTGCAACCAAGATAAGGAAGTTTTATGAGCTCAAAAAAGGATTGGATATCACCTGTTTCTCCTGGAAAACCATGGATACAAGGGATCGCAATATCTATTTTTATTTTTTTATGAGTGGTCTGTAAAGTTCTATCAAAATTAAGCTGACAAATTTCTCCTTGGTGTCTCCAAGTGAAATCTTTGTCAATTTCAACATCGATCACATGAAAGTCATTGCTGTTAATTTGACCTTTAATGTATTGAGCTGATATTAATGAAATTTCATGTTCTGTACTTCCACCACCTTTAATGAGTAAAATATTTTTCATATATCTTCTCTGAGTTTTGCTGGAATCTTCTCTTCATTAAGTTTTGTGACATGACTTTCTAATTCTTTCAAAGAGAGTGAATTTGTTATTTTAGAACCATAAGCTCTCATGGCCACAGTTTGAGCCTCAACTTCTTTATCCCCTAGAACGAGCATAAAAGGAACTTTTGACTTTTGAATCGTTCTTGTTTTTTTTCCTAAAGTCTCATTAGATAGATCTGTTCTACAACGAACGTTAAGTTTTTTAAGAAGTTTTTCAACTTTTAAAGCATATTCAGCATGAGCTTCGTTGTTGACTGGAACAATAACTATTTGTTCAGGAGCAAGCCAGAAAGGAAAAACCCCTGCGCAATGTTCGAGATAGACACCAAAGAATCTTTCTAAAGAACCAAGCAAGGCCCTGTGAAGGACAACTGGTCTTTCTTCAATTCCTTCTTTGTTTTTGAATTTTAAATCAAATCTCTCAGGCAGCTGAAAATCTAACTGAACAGTTCCAAGTTGATAAAATCTTCCAATTGCATCTGATATTTGGACATCAATCTTTGGCCCATAAAACGCTCCATCTCCTACATTGATATGGTAGTCATATTCAGAATTATCAAGGGCCTGTTTAAGTGCTTTTTCAGCAATATCCCAATCTTCATCTGCTCCAACTTTTTTTTCTGGACGAGTTGAAAGACCAATTTTGATATTTTTAAATCCAAAGTGCTTGTAGCAAATATCAAACATCTTGAGCAGCTTTGAGATTTCTTCTTGGATTTCATTTTTATCGATAAAAACGTGGGCATCATCTTGGCAAAAAGTTCTGACTCTTGTTAAACCTGCAAGAGTACCGCTTCTTTCATTTCTATGAAGACGTCCAAAGTCTGCAAAACGTAAAGGCAAATCTCTATAAGAATATTGTTTGTGTTTATACATTAACATATGACAAGGGCAATTCATGGGCTTTACGGCCATTTCTTTGTGATCATCTTCAGTAAAAAACATATCGTCAGAATAGTTTTCGTAATGACCCGATGTTTTCCATAAATTAACATCTAAAACTTGAGGGGTTATGACTTCTTTATAGTCAAATCTTTGATAGATCCTTCGCATGAACTCAACCAGTTCATTATAAATAATTGTTCCTTTAGGTTCAAAAAATGGAGAACCAGGCGCAGCTGGATCAAAAAGAAAGAGATCTAATTCTTTCCCTAGTTTTCTGTGATCTCTTTTTTTTGCTTCTTCTAAAAAGTTTAGATGTTCCTTTAATTGTTCTTTGGAATCAAAACAAGCAGCATAGATTCTTTGTAACATGGGTCTTTTTTCATCACCACGCCAATAAGCTCCGGCCGTATGGAGAAGTTTAAAGTTGAAGTTGAGCTCCTTTGTAGTTTCAACATGAGGACCTCTACAAAGATCAATAAAATGCTCCCCTTGAGTATAGTATGAAATAACTTCGCTTTCAGGGAGATCATTAATAAGTTCTATTTTATATTCTTGTCCTCGCTCAGCAAAAATTTTTAAAGCTTCTTCACGTGCAACCTCATGACGGGTGATTTTGTCACCACGCTTGATGATTTCTTTCATCTTCTTTTCAATATTTTTTAGATCTTCATCTTGAATACGAGTTTTCAGGTCGATATCATAATAAAAACCATTTTCGATCGTTGGACCTATGCCTAATTTTACGGTTTCTGTTGGATACAACTCTTGAATGGCTTGGGCCATAAGGTGAGCAGTTGAATGTCTTAGTGTATCCAAATCGTATTTACCCATTTTTTTACCTACCTTAGAATTGGGTTATTTTTAAGAGCTCAATTTAACAGGATTAAGACGCTTTATCAATCAGTTAGGAAGTATTAAACTAAATGAAAAATACATCAAAATAAAAATATGCCTTATGCCGTCCCCTAAATAATTGATATTGTTAAATATGAAAAGTCAGTGTAAGAAAGAAATTCAATAAAAAATCAAGAACCTAGTAAAAACAGGCTTTTAGCCATTTTACATCCTCTTTTCTTTGATGTAAGTTTTAGCCGGAGAAAGAATATGGAAAATACAAATCAATCAAAAGACTTAAACGAAAAAGACTCAGTTCACTCAGCTTACATGGCCAAGACCATGGTTATGCAAGAAGATGAAATGAAAGATTCGAGTGATTCCAAAGTAATCGGAGAGGGATACTATCGGCTTGCTAAAGTTTATTATGATAAAGCGGATTTTATTAGTGCAGAACAATTCTTTTTAAAAACCCTTGAAAAAACAACTTACCCGCGAGATGCCTTTGCAATGTTTAAGTGTTATGGATTTTTAATTAGAATTTATTCAGAAATGCTTCGTGAGGTTGAAGCTCAAGAGTATATTTCAAAAGCTGAACAATTAGTTGAGACTTTTCAAAAAGACTTAGGCTCACTTAATGGACATTATTTTTATAATGCCGGTATGGTTTCAACATATAAAGGTGACTTTAATGATGCCTTTGATAATTTTAATTTGTCTTATCAAAAAGCTCAAAAAGAAAATGAACCAGAGCTTATGGCCAAAGGACTCTTTGCTATTGCAAGTGCAACATATAACTTAGGCCGTTTTTCAGAGGCATTAAATTATTTGCATCAATTAAAAGAATTATTAAATATTTTAAAGAAAGGCTATCTTAAAGGTAGTATGTATTTACTTTATGGAAATATTTATAAGGAACTTGGAAAGTATTCAGAGGCTAATCAGTCATACGATTCAGCGATTCAATATTTACAACAAAAAAATTGTTGGAATTTGTTTGGTTATATACTTTTAGGAAAAGGTATTGTCGCTAAGAAGTCTGGAGAGTTTAACCAAGCTTTACTTTATTTTAAAATTGCAAAGAATTCCGCTAATCCAAATTATCAACGCTTAATTGGTCTTATTCAGGATGAAGTTCAAGATGTTAATGACTCTAGTGTCGACTTATATTTAGACCGTCATAACAGAATGATTCATGAAAAAAATATTGGGGCAATTGATTTTAAACATCGTTTTGTTTTATTAGAGATTCTTTTTCTTTTGGCCAAGAATCCTGGCCAATCTTATAATAAAGAAGACTTGGCTAAATCAATCTGGAAAGATGAATACAATCCGCTTATTCATGACAAACTTATATACACCTCAATTTCACGTCTTAGAAAGCTTATTGAGCCTAAGGGGGCAAATCGTAAGTATATTTTAAGAGGAAAGGATGGATACACATTTAATCCTCGTGTCAATGCACGTTTTCATAAAGAAGTTGATACATATAGCCGTAAGGTTATTGGAAATGTTGAAATGAATTCACCTGTGTAAGGTCGTTTTCATCTATGAATATCTTATTAAAGTTATTATTAGTCGTTTCAGTGTCTTGCTTTGCTCAGAGTGAAGTCAATATAAATGACAAATTTGTTTTTAAAGTCTCTCAAGAAGTCTACTCTGTTACCGAGTTAAAAGGTTATTTTGTGAGTATGAGACAATTTCATTGTGTTTATAATGATTCTCTGGTGTGGAAAGTTTTTTCGGGAATGTTTTTAAGTAAAAATGAACCTTATCTTAGTTATGAAAAAGGAAAAAATTTTTCTGATAATCAAAAAAAATATTTTGAAAGTTTATTGAAGTTTGGAAAATTACTCGTTTATACAGAATCTCAAAATATTAAGTCTATTGATGAGATAAGTCGTTATTTAATTTTTAAAGCAAAAAAGACCAAGTGCGCGCAAGACATTTTTCAGACTGAACACAAATTACATAAGTATTATCTAGAGATCTTAAAAATGGAAAAATTTTTAAGAAAACGTTTTTTACCTGCCGAAAATTTTGAGTCTGTTGCTCAAAGAGATATGTTAAAAGCCGTCTCCTCAGCTAGAAATCTTATTGATTCTATTGATAAACAAGTCTCAGAAGAAGTTTATTGGTGAAAAAAGAATTTTTTAGAGTAAGTGAATGGCAAGATGAAGGCCCTGACTTTGAGCAAGTTATGGCTTTAGATAATAAGTTTTTTCCCACCCCTTGGGATTATGCGTACTGGCAAGATTATATAGGCAAAAATTTAAGTAAACTTTATATTTTCAGGATTCATCTTGAACTCGTAGGCTTTGCTTTGTTTGGAATCGATCATTTTGCTAAACAGGCCCATCTTTTAAAAATAATGATCAAGCCCAGTTGGAGAAGACATCATCTTGGGGAGTATGGCCTTAAAGAGAGTTTGACTCAATTGCAGACTTTTGGAATGAATTCATGCTTTTTAGAAGTAAATGCACGGAACACTGCAGCAATAGAGCTTTATAAAAAATTGGGCTTTCAAATTTTAACTCGTAAGAAGCATTTTTATTCCAGTGGCGATGATGCTTTTGCTATGGAATTGGACTTTATCTGCGCATTATCACTTGAATAAACTTGTCAAAATGTTAAAAAATTGATATGAATTCAATCTGTTATTGTTGTTTTACTACAGAGTGGGTGGATTTAATGATTTCCACCCATTTTTTTTATTAAGGCTTTGTTTATGCAATTAACCAAAGATAGGACTGGGATTGAGCTACGCTTATACGAGCTTGCTCTTAAAATTGTAGAAGAGCTTGGATATGAGTTATATGATCTAGATTATATTAAAGGTTCTTCAACTCTAAGAATCTTTATTATGGATCCCAAGACAAAGTCGGCGGTGATTGAAGATTGCATAAAGGTTGATCGGGCTTTTACTCCTTATTGTGAAACAGAGGAGTGGATCCCAAGTGACTTTGTGCTGGAGGTCTCTTCTCCTGGAGTTTATAGGGCCTTAAAAACAAAAAAGCATTTTGATGATGTTATAGGTGAAACGATTTTAGTGAGTTTAAGCCGAGATCTTAATGAGCAGCAGAAGTCCTCTCTCCCTGTAAAAGCTCATAAAACAAAAAAAATGAGAGGAAAATTAACTTTTGTAGATGATGTAAAAATAAATATAGATTATGAAGGCGCGAGTCTTGGCATTAGCTTTGATCAAATAAAAAAAGCGAGTTTAGACCCAGACCTTGACGGTTAAGGAGAAGATAAAGTGAACTTTTCAGAAATTGGTAAAGTAATTGAATTGCTAGGTAAGGATCGTGGTATAAAAAAAGAGATTGTTGTTGGTGCAATCGAGCAAGCTTTTTTGGTTACAGCGAGAAAGAAGTTTGGTATCCAGGGGGAATATGAAGCCAGATATAATGAAGATGATGGTGAAATTGAAATATTTCAATACAAAAATGTCGTTGATGCGGTTAAAGATCCAATTGTTGAAATTAACTATAATTCAGCTAAAGAATTAGATGAAGACTGTGAAGTGGGAGACCAACTGGGGATTAAAATTGAAGACCCAAGGTTTTCTCGTGTTGATATTCAAACAGCAAAGCAGATTATCTTTCAAAAAGTAAGAGATGCTGAAAGAGAAATTCTATTTTCAGAGTTTAAACACCGTGAAGGTGACCTTGTTACAGGTATCGTCAGAAGATACGAAAGAGGAAATGTTATATTAGACCTCGGTAAAGCTGATGCGATACTCACTCGTAAAGAAATTATTTATGGTGAAACGTTTAAGCCAGGAGATAGGGTCCAAGCTTATCTTTCAGAAGTTGTGATGACAAACAGAGGTCCTGAAATTCGACTTTCTCGAACTTCTCCTATGTTTCTTGTTAAGCTTTTTGAAATTGAAGTTCCTGAGATTCAAGATGGAACGATTGAAATAAAGGCAGCTGCTCGTGAGCCTGGGCATAGAGCAAAGATTGCTGTTTTTACAAGTGATAGAGATATTGATCCTGTTGGAGCATGTGTTGGGATGAAAGGTTCACGTGTTCAAAATATAGTGAATGAGTTACAGGGTGAAAAGATTGATATTGTTAAGTGGCATGATGAAGTTGAGATTTTTGTTAGAAATGCTCTCGCTCCATCAGAGATCACATCTATTAATGTGAACCACGAAGAACATACGTTAGACGTTATTGTTGAAGAAGATCAGTTGTCTTTGGCCATAGGAAGACGAGGCCAAAACGTAAGATTAGCAGCAATGCTAACTGGTTGGAAGGTTAATATTATTTCTAAGATTAAGTTGCAGGAAAAAGTTAAGCTCGCTGTTGAGAATTTACTACAACTAGAGAAACTTAATGAGCCTTCTGCACAGGTTCTTGTCCAGTCAGGCTTTATGTCAATTGTTGATTTGAGTGCGAGTGAGCCAGAGGATGTTCAAAAAATCTTGGAAGGAACTTTAGAGGATGCTCAGGCGCTTATTGCTGAGGCGAGTACAGCCATTGAAAATCCTGAAATTGCCAATGAGACAGATGAAGAAGCAGAAATTATTTCAGCTTCAGCTGTACCTTCAACAAGAATGGGAATGATAAAAGATAGCTCAGACTCTTCAGGTGAAGATGATGATAGTGAAAAGTTCTCTGATGCAGAAAGAAGACTAAGAGAAGAGTTAGCTGCATTTAAACTAAAATAATTTGGAGATTATAGATGCCTAAAAAAGTATTTGAACTTGCCAATGAAATTGGAATTGGGGCAATAGACCTAGTTGAAAAACTTAAAGATATGGGGATGAATGTTCGTAACCATATGGTGACGCTTAAAGATGATGAAGTCAAAAAAGCTATGGAAGCTTTTGGTTCAAATGATGAAGGAACTCAGAAAAAAGCGAAAAAGAAGAAAGTCACTAAGAAAAAAGCAACAAAAAAGAAGGTTGTAAAAAAAGTTATAAAAAAATCTGCAAGTTCGACTAAAAGCGAAGAAGAAGATAATGAGAAAGCTTCTCCAGTTAAAGCTAAGTCTGAGGCTAAGTCGGCTTCAGAAAAAGCTGAGACTAAAGCTGAGCCCGCAAAGCAAGCAGAAGATCAGGCTGATAAGCCAAAAGTTGTCAAAAAAGTTTTACGTAAGAAAAAGTCTGTTAAAAAATCTTCAGATACGGCTGATTCTGAAACGAATTCTAAAAAGGAAGTTTTTAAGGAAAAAATGCATGCATTTACACCAGTGTATGTTCCTGAACAGAAAGCTGAAGAAGAAACATCAGATAGTCCTCAAAAGCAGAATGGTGATAGTCCTGCTGCGTATGAGAAGAATGCTCCTAAAAAGCCTGCTAAAGTAGATCCTTCGGCAACAGATAAAGGTGGAGCAAATAAAAAGCGTATGGGTGACTTGGCTGCAATGGTAAGTAAGAAAGGAGCTGCCGGTAAAGCTAAAGATATGACTCAGATTAGAGCTGATGAAGAGATGAAGCTTGCTTCATCTGTAATGGGCAGAACGATTTATACACCTATTAAAAGAAAGAAAACTTATTCTGGTTCAGATGCTAAACAAACAGAAATTACCGAAGTTAAAGATTCAAAGCGTGTTGTTTCTATTTTTGGTTCGGTTACGGCTGCTGACCTTGCTCAAAAATTAAGCCAGAAGTTTGAAAGTTTTAAAAATAAGTGTTTGGAATTAAATCTTTTGGTTAAAAAAGATGATGAAATAGGTCTTTATTTGGCCAATGAAATTGCAAATTTATATGATTACCGTGCTGAAAATAAAGCATTTGATGAAACAGAAGTTTTAGGACCTGAGACATCAAAGCCAAAGTCAGACCTTCCTCACAGAAACCCTATTATAACTGTTATGGGGCATGTCGATCATGGGAAAACGACATTGCTCGATATGATTAGAAAGACGAAAGTTACTGATGCAGAGGCAGGAGGAATCACACAACATATTGGAGCTTATTCAGTTAAGGTTGATAAATCGACAATTACTTTTCTTGATACTCCGGGACATGCTGCTTTTGGCTCAATGAGACAGAGGGGAGCTGATGTAACCGATATTGTGGTTTTAGTCGTTGCTGCTGATGATGGTGTTATGCCTCAGACTAAAGAGTCTATTAAGTATGCACGTAAGGCAGGTTGTCCAATTATCGTTGCAGTTAATAAGATTGATAAAGAGGGAGCTAATCCAGATAAAATCAAACAAGAGCTAACAGAATTTGAACTTGTCTCTGAAGAATGGGGTGGTGATACAATGTTTGTCAGTCTCTCCGCTTTAAAAGGTGATGGAATTGATGATCTGTTAGAATCAATTAAACTTCAAGCTGAAATGATGGATTTAAGAGAATCTCCCAAAGGTAAAGCCGAGGGAGTTATTATTGAGTCTAAAATAGAGACTGGCCGAGGTCCTGTTGCAACAGTTTTAGTCCAAAGAGGAACTTTGAAAAAAGGAGATGCTGTTGTTTGTGGTGAGTGTTTTGGAAGGGCCAGAACTCTTATGGATACTTTAGGAAAAAATGTGAATCAAGCAGGTCCTTCTATTCCTGTTCAAATTTTAGGTTTTAACGAACCACCATCACCTGGTGATATTTTAAATGTAGTCAAAAATGAGCGAGAGGCAAAAAAAGTTGTCGATAATAGAATAACTGAGAGAAAGAAATTAGAAGGTGTAGAAGTTCCTAAAGTTGCATCTCTTGAGGACTTCTTTGCTAATGCAAATGTAGAGTCTGGGGAAAAGAAGGTTTTAAATCTTGTTGTGAGAGCTGATGTTCAAGGTTCATATGAAGCTATAAAAGAAGCGCTTCAAGCCCTTGGAAATGATGAGGTTGGTGTTGAAATTATTGCTGGTGGTGTTGGTGCCATTACTGATAATGATGTCACTATGGCCGAAAATACTGAAGGTTATATTATTGGCTTTAATATGAGGCCTGTAACCTCTGCGAGAAAATTGGCTGAGCAAAAAGGTGTTGAGATTAGAACATATTCTGTAATCTATGAAGTTATTGACCAAGTAACAGCAGCGCTTGAGGGGATGCTTACTCCAGAGAGTGTTGAGAAGTATATTGGTCGTGCTGAAGTTAGAGATACTTTTAATATTCCTAAAGTCGGAACGATTGCTGGTTGTGGTGTTATTGATGGAAAAATCGAAAGAGGTTGTAATATTAGACTCCTCAGAGATGGAAAGATCATGTTTGATGGAAAGCTTTCAACTCTTAAACGTTTTAAAGATGAAGTTAAAGAAGTTGGAAATGGCTATGAATGTGGTATGGCCTTAGAGGGATATAATGATATTAAGAATAATGACTTAATTGAAGCTTATATTCTTGAACAAAAAGAGCGAAAGTTAGAGAATTCATCAACTCATTAAATGAGAGTAAGCCATGGCCAGAAAACAAGGACATAATAAGTCTATTTTTGAAGAAAGAATAAAAAATGAGATAAATCTGGCCTTAAGAAGGTCCATGTCTGATCCTCGTTTGACAATGGTTAGTATCACGCGAGTTGAGCTTACTGTTGATTACTCTGTTGCAAAGGTCTATTGGGATACCTACGACTCAGAAAAAAGAGGCGAAATAAAAAAAGCTTTGGATGGGGTCGGTTCTAAGTTGAGATCGATTTTAGCAAAAGAGCTTAAGGTCAGACATACTCCAGTTATTCAGCTTTATTATGACTCACAATTTGAAGATGAAAGAAAAATTGAAAGTTTAATAGATTTAGCTTCAACTGATGGCGAATAAACCTTTTATCATTAATCTTTATAAACCAGCAGGCATATCCTCTTATGATGTGATTCGTCGTTGTAAACCGTATTTAAAGTCTTATGGAAAAATAGGTCATTTTGGGACATTGGATCCTTTTGCAAGTGGCGTTCTCATGCTTGGGGTTGCTGGAGCACAAAGACTTAATGATTATATTCATGAATGTTTACCTAAGACTTATCTTGCTAAAGGAAAACTTGGGATTGAAACCCCCACGGGAGATCTCACAGTAGAAGTGTCCCAAGAAGACTCATCAGAATATTTACAACAAGTTATTTCTCAATTTGAAAGTGATTTTATTGAACAAAGACTACAAGAGAGGTTTTTGGGAACTTACTTTCAGGCCCCCCATAAATTTTCTGCGGCAAAATATCAGGGGAAAGCTCTGCATAAATGGGCCAGAGAAGGGGTTGAAATAAAGAAAGAGAAGCAAAAAAGAAAAGTCTATCAATTGGAAGTGGTGAAATATGAATTTCCGGATTTGTGGATTCGCTTTACTGTTAGCTCAGGGACTTATATCCGAACTCTATTTAGTGATTGTGCAAAAGAATTGGGAACTATTGGCACTTTGTCTGAGTTAATACGAGAGAAGGTTGGAGGCTGTCTGAGTAAAGATGCGATTCAAATGGATGCTTGGAATGATTCGATACCATTTTTACCGGTAGATGATATTTTGCAATTCTCAAGTCTCTTTTTTGAAGAGAAAGAGGCAAAATTATATTCAAATGGAGTTCGTTTAAACTTTGATAGAGTTCATTCTCAAAAGTCGGATTTATTGGCCGAATTTCCTTATTTTTGGGTTAGAGATAAGGTTGGAAATATTTTAGGCTTGGCAAAAATTGAGGATAATAAAGTGACTTCTTTAGTAAATTTTTGATGATGAAAGTTGTTGGTTTAATTATCTAGTTTCTTTAATAAAAGATCACTTTGAATAAAACTTTTTAGACCTTCCTCATTTTCTTCCCATATTTTTTTTAGCGAAATCTCATCATTTAAGACAGGACATTCAAACGTAAGTACAGGCGCTTTAAACTTTTCTGGAGCATAGGTACCTAAAGATCCAGGAGTGGGGTATCCGATATCACCTGTTATTGGGTATTCATTGTAGCTTGCTAAGTAGTTGGCCACATCCTCTGCGTCGTCATTAAAGTTTAAGATTGGCTTCCATGAGTGGAAAGAAATAATTAAACCTGGAGGAAACTTATTAAAAAGTTTTTCTAGAAAAATATTCTCAGGCTCACTAAGAGCTGACGGGCCAGGATTATGTTTATCTTTTTTAAATTCTGCAGACCAATTCTGGGTCGGATAATTTCTATTGAGATCAACAGCGTGAGAGTTTACTCTGGAGCCAACTCTATATCCGTCTGGGTTGAGGATAGGAATCACAACAATAGGAAGGTCTTTTAAACTATGTTCTTCTTTTAGCCAATTGAAAAGTTGTTGTAAAACATATACACCCTCAACTTCATCACCATGGGTTCCGGCCATTAAGTATAAATATTTATTTGCTTGTACATCTGTTTTATAGGCTTCTATAAGATTTTCTTCAACAGACTTACCAGGACTTAGGGGACTAAAAATCATATTTTCTCTTCCTTGTGAATAAAAACTGCCGATTGGCCAGGTGTTTCTTCAACTTCTACCTCTAAGGTTGCAAACCTAAAATGAAATCGCTCCAATGTAAGCCTTTTGATTTCATTACAGATATAGATTGCTAATCTTTCAGCGCTAGTGTTGAGAATGGGAAGTAAAAGAACATCCTGTTTAGGAAAACTGAATTTTGATCCACATGGCGTTTTAATATTTAAATTTGTATTATCTTCGTGTATCTCAATTAAAGAATTTTCTTTAGGGATTAATAATTTATGATCTAATGAGTCGCAGACTTCTCTTACAATAGGTTTGATATCAAGAAAGTCAAAAACCATATCACCTTTGAGAGTTCCTGCTTCACCTTTAAGCATAACCCTATAGTTATGGCCATGAAGAGGTTCTCTAGATCCGTCATCAAAAATAAGAAAATGTGAAGATGCAAAGTTAAAGTATTGCTTGTACACCTTTATAGAATAATTAAAATCCAAAATGGCCCTTTCTCTTTTTAAATAGTTGCCCAAGATTATAGGAATTTTGAAAATTTGAAAAGTTTTTTTTATAAGACCTTTTTGCGTCGCATCTTTCGTGATGACAGAGTAAAAAAATATAGGTAAGTTTAACAGATGGATAAAGAATTAGTGATAAAAAAAATTGAAGAACTTGAGAGTTATTTTAGTTCTAAGCAGGCCAAGCAAGCGATTAAGGTATTGAAATCAGAATTAAACCTTTCATCTGCTAAAAAGAAAAAGGTTTCTTCTGCTGTGGCTAAGGAATTTGTTCTCCCCAAGGAAGTTGTTGGAAATCAAATGGCCTTTGCTTTGTTTACAGATGGAGCTTGTAGAGGAAATCCTGGGCCAGGATCATTTGCTTATATGATACAATCAGGAGTTGATGGCTCTTTGCTTTATGAGGCAGCACAAGTAAGTTCATTAACCACAAACAATAAAATGGAATTAAAGGCCATTATAGAGGGTCTAAAGTATTTGAGTGAGCATTATACTCCCATGCATCAGATTTTTGTTTATACTGATTCTAAGTATGCTGTTGATGGTATTAAGTCTTGGGTTAGGGGATGGAAAAAGCGTGGATGGAAGAAGGCAGATAAAAAATCACCTGAAAATTTAGAGCTGTGGCAGCAATTGGATCATTTAAATGAAAATCTAAACGTATCTTTTCATTGGGTGAAAGCTCATGCAGGTCATCCACAAAATGAATATGTTGATGGTATGGCCAATGAAGTGTTAGATAAGAATGGTTATTAAAAAAATTTTGTTTTGGGGAATAGTTTTATTTCATACAAATGTTCTTGGATGTGAGCTCTCTAAAAAGATTGTTTCTTTATCTGGCCCTGTGACGATGTTACTTGAAGAGCTAGATCTTTTAAAAAATAAAAAAGTGTTAGCTGTTTCTAAGTTTCATCCCTTGAAAGATGAGTTTCGGGGAGAGATTTTAGCAGGAGGTCTTTTTCTTTCTAAGCGTTCATTATTGAAATATCAACAATCTCATTTATTTTATGATCAGAATAAAGAGTTTACTGCTATTCTTAAAAAATTAAACTTTAAGACTGTCCATAGTTTATCAACCAGAGGGATGGACTCTATCGCATCAACAAAATATTCGATAAAAGTTCTAAGGCCATATTTAAAAAATTGTAAAAACAAAATAAATTCAATCATTTCACAAGTAAACGAAGTTGAGATGATGTTAACTCAAATGAAAAAAAAGTTAAGAATAATATTCTTTTTGGGGGAAATTCAACAAAAACTTCCTCAGTTGATTATCGGTGAAGATGGTTTTGTAAAATCACTCAAAAAGAATTCGCTTTTTCAAACTTATCCTTCTTCTTTAAGTTATGTCTCTTGGTCTAAAAAAGTACTCGGCACATTGAAGGAATATAAAAAGGTGGGAGTGACTGAAGGGCCTTTTGAGCTAGTGAAATGGGAACAAATTAATTCTACTCAGTTTAATCTCAGATTTCGGGGAGTGTTGACTCCTGGAATAAGACAAGTTCTTTTTTTGAAATCTTTTTTAACTCAACATAAGCAAGGTCAGCTTTTTCAAGCTAAATAATTTTTTTAATTTTGATATATTGAGAGCTTGATTTTACTGATTTTATATTTCCTGGTTGATTTTTTGCCATCTCACGCATCTGATTAACTCTTTTTTGTGTCGGCGGATGAGTACTCATCGCATCTGCAAACTTGGCAAGAAGCTGATTATTTTTTTGAGCATGCTTCTTTTCAAGAGCGAGAAGTTTTTGATAAAAGTTTCCAACATGGTCTTTATCAAAGCCGGCTTTAACACTAGTTCTAAATCCTATTCTATCAGCTTCCATTTCATCTTCTTGTGAATTGGCCATAAAACCATATTTTTGGATGAGTAAACCACCTGCTGCTCCGGCCATCGCACCATATTTTGTGATGCGCTCAATACATTCTTTATCTTTTGGCTTACATAAAGCCTTACTCAAACCGTGACCTAACAGGCCACCAGCAAGAAGACCACCGAGGCCATAAAGAAGAGTTTTGGATTCTTCTTTTTTCGCTTTATCAATTCTTTCCGCCGTATGTCTTGCCTGAACATGGCCTATCTCATGTCCTATGACTCCTGCTAATTCGGCTTCAGTTTCAGTCATCTTGAGTAAGGGCTTTGTGACAAAAACTGTTCCAGCAGGCAAGGCAAATGCATTAATTGACTTGGACTCAACTAAAGTAAAATTATACTTATAGGGAGAATTGTGTAGAGAATTTTCGTGAACAATTTTTTGTCCTAAATCATTGATATAGTTTTGAAGATAGTCATTTTTAAGGGGAGGATAATCTTTTTTCATTTGAGGAAGATAATCTTGTGTCATTTTTTGTTCATCTTTAATGGTAAGAGATGTATTTTGTCCTTGATTATTTCCTTCTCGGTAGCGATCACTTGTCACCGTTGCGCAACCAGCTAAGAGGAGAGGAAGACTGCTAAGAAAAAGACGTCTACCTTGTTTTGTTTGCATGATTTGTTGTAAATCTTTTTCTAATTTAAAAAGATAATCCTCTCGATCCATGTTTCTCCTTTTTTATTTCTATGATATAAAAAATTATGTTGAAAATAAAGTTTGATGAAGCACAGAAGCTTGAGATTAATCAAAAATATGTCACTGGAGAATTCTTTTTAGTACCAGGAAAGATTTCAATTATAGGTGGTGAAAATGGAATCGGAAAAAGTTCTGTATTTCAGTATATTCGACTAAAACAACGAGAGACTTTAAAAGGTTTAAGAGCATGTTTTGTGGCCCAAGAGCGCCTGACACCATTAAATGAAATAAATTTCGATGAAGCCTGTCAGGTTTTACTCCGCTTTAGAAGTGAGGAGTTAAGTTTTTTTAAAGAAAACTTAGCTCTTATTAGTGACTTTGCCCAACGGCCTATTCATAATTTGAGTGGTGGTCAAAATCAAATGATTAAAATTATGCTAGCTTTGTTTCAATCAGGGGATGCTTTTTTCTTTGATGAACCTCTTCAATATCTTGATAAAAAAAATGTTCTTTTTTTTCGAGAATGCTTACTTTATTTAAAGCAAAAGAATAAGTATATATGTTTAGTTGAACATAATCGCGATCCTTTACTGGATTTGGTTGATTTAAGTTTTGAGATGACTTGTCATGAACAATTATCAATAGAGCAAATATGATAGAGTTAGATTTCTTAAGATTATTATTGGCCTTTATTTGCGGATATCTCTTAACTTTAAGTGGAAGTTTGTGTCAATTAGTTTCAAATAATTCTATTGCTTCCCCTAGTACTTTGGGGATGGATGGCTTTGCAGTTATTTTTGTTATTCTTGCCTATTTTTTTCCTCTCTTTGATGTAGAGTCTATGAGTTTTGAACATACATCGTTTTTATTATTCCTTGGCTTTTTTATTCTTTTAAGTAGTATTTTTTTAAAAAGAAAGGGATTTGAAGCCAATATTTGGAAAGAATTTAATATACAAAAAGTTGTCTTGATTGGCCTTGCGTTTAATCTTTTAGTTGGTGCTGTTTTTTCGATTATTCAGTTTTTATTTATGGCCTTAAATATTCGTTTTCCTTCCGGACTATGGTTTGGAAGTATTAAATATGGGACGGTTGAATATCTCGCTCCTGTCCTTGTGATTTATTTTTTTATTCAGCTCTTTTTATTTTTTGAAATTAAAGGTTTAGAAGTTCTTAATCTTGGAAAACAAATGGCCTTGTCGGTTGGAATTAAAGTTGATCAAGTTCAAAAGAAATCACTTATGATGGCTTTGCTGTGTACAGGAACTGTTATATCCTATTTTGGTGTTTTTTCATTTTTAGGTTTGATATTTCCTCATATTTTAAGAAGTCTTCCGTATTTTAAAAAAAACATGCGCAAAGAATTATATATCGGACCGTATTTGACAGGTTTTGTTTTTTGTCTATTTGATCAGTTTTGTTATCAGTTTACCTTGTATGGCGCTGAACTTCCTGTAGGAATGGTTTCGAGTGTGATTGGAGCCGTATTTCTTATCTTTTTACTCTTTAAAATTAATATTTCCAAGTTATAATGAATTGCAAAGTAATTTAAAAAGGTTTATCGTTTTTATAGACAATTATTAGATGAATTCAAACCAAGGAATTAAAATGAAAAAAATTCTCGCATTAATGCTATTTTCAGTTTTTATTATTTCATGTCAGGAAAAAGGTCCTTCAGCAAAGGTAAAGCTTAAGTCTGAAGAAGATAAAACATTCTATGCAATGGGTTTTATGCTAGGCTCTAATTTACAAAGATTAAATCTAACTGATAGAGAGCTTTCAGTATTGTATAAAGGTGTTGTTGCTTCGGCAAAAAAACAAAAGCCAGAAGTTGAAATGGAGATTTATCAAGCAAAAATTCAAGAGATGTTTAAGAAAAGAATGGATGCTGTTTCAAAGAAAGAAAAAGAAGCTGGACAGAAATATATTGATGATTATTTAAAGAAAAACAAAAATGCGAAAAAGACAGACTCAGGTCTTGTTTATGAAATTCTTAAAGAGGGTGAAGGGGCTTCTCCAACACCATCAGATACTGTTGAAGTTCATTATCATGGAACATTAACTGATGGAGAAGTTTTTGACTCTTCAGTTGACCGAGGAGAAACAATAAAGTTTCCATTAAATAGAGTCATTAAAGGATGGACAGAAGGTCTACAATTGCTAAAAGAAGGTGGAAAAATCAGACTTGTTATTCCATCAGAGCTAGCTTATGGTGAAGCTGGTGCACCTCCTAAGATTCCAGGAGGAGCGACATTAGTTTTTGAAGTAGAGCTTTTTAAAGTAAACCCAGAGGTCAATACAAATTCTGCTCCTAAAGCGCCTAAAGAGACATCGAAGAAATAATTATTATATAAAATTAAAGAATATAAAATAGCTCACCTTAAGTGGGCTATTTTTTTAGGGTGAAAGGCGTGCAATATGCCATTGATTTTTGATTTTTTCATAAAGAAAGCGATCATGGAGTCTATTAGGTCTGCCTTGCCAAAATTCAACTTCTTCAAATGAAATATGATAGCCCCCCCAAGTTTCTGGACAATTTAATGACTTTGTTTCATAGAGTTCTTTGAGTCTTTGGACTTCTGTGTAAAGTGATTCTTTTGTTATTTTTTGACTTTGGTGTGAGGCCATAGCACTTATTTGCGATTCTTTAGGTCTTGTTTTGAAATATTCTTGTGAAGTTTTCTGACTGGCCTTTGTCGCTTTACCCTTAATTCTTACCTGCCTGTCGAGCTCTTTCCAAAAAAACAGAACAGAAACTTTGTTACAAGCTTCTATATCTAAAGCTTTATGACTTCTGTAGTCAGTAAAGAAGATAATTGTGTCTGCTGTGACTTCTTTTGTGAGAACGATACGAGAGCTTGGAAATCCATTTTTATCTATTGTGCAAAGAGTTGCAGCATTTGGATAAGAAATTTGGAGTTCAGTTATTTCTTTTAACCAGCTTTTTAATTGAATAATGGGATCACTAGCAAGATCTTCAAGATTTAGCTCTTCTCGAATATACTCTAGTTTGATATCTTTTAAATCCATATTGTTCACCTTAGGAGAGATTTAGATGTTAATCAGTATTTATCATAACTCAAGATGTTCTAAAAGTAGAAAGGCTTTAGAGATTTTAAAGAGTAAAAATAAAGAGATCAATATTATTGATTATCTGCAGCAGGGGCTAACTAAAGATGAGCTAAAAAATATCTGCAAAAAATTAAATATGAAAGCATCTGAGCTGATACGAAGAAAAGATTTAGACTCTTTAGATATTAACTTAGAAGATGAAGCTGTTTGTTTTACTCTTTTAACTGATTATCCTCGTTTGCTGGAGCGACCAATCATTTTGCAGGGAGAACGAGGAATTATTGCACGTCCTGCAGAGCTTTTAGAAGAGTTTCTTAGCGAGTAACGATTGAGCCATTTTGGATTCTGGCCTGAATTTCGTAGGCTTGTGGACTTTCTCTTGTTTCAAATTCACCAATATAACCATTCGTTACTTCAAGATTATATATATAATCTATTTCTTTTTCAGGCTGGATCGCAACTTGACCACTTTCAAGTTCAATATAGGCATTAAACTCAGGAGATTTGAGCTGAACTGACCCTTCTAAACCTTCAAGTGTGATGCGTTTATCGATTGGTATTTGAACATTACAACTTACACCAGGAATCTTCATAAGATCAATTTTGATATAGTCAATTTCTTCTGTAATACTATTGGCAGGGGCGGCAGCAGAAAGTTTGCAGTCGAGCTTAACCTCAGCAGTATCAGAGTTTTTTAAAAAGAAAGTTCCTGAGTTAAAGTTAATAATGATCTCGTCTTTTTCTTGTCCTAGGATTAAGTTTGCTTGTAGGTCATTTGTATAAGTATCTTGTGAAAAGCGATATTCATCAAAAACTTTCATTTTTCCAGCTTCACCATCAATATCTATGAGCCCTCCAAGAATAATAACGCGATTATTTTTTTCATCAACTTTTAAGATGGGATAAAACTTCCAGATTAAAAAGCCAACTCCTGAGCCTAAGAGTAAGAAACCAATAAGAGTAAACTTGAAAAAAAAGCTCATAAAAGAAAATGATTTTTTTTCTTTGTAACTCACAAACCCATGTTCGGCCCTTTTCTGATTAGCATACTCAAGTGAGGGGGAGAGGTCAGAAGTCTCTTGATTTATCACTTCAGAGTGGCACTCGCTGAGAATTTTAGCTCTATCTAAAACTGGAAGGTCTTCGAGATACGTTTCAACTTGCTTTAAGTATTCGTTATGGTTTTGCATAGATGTTTAATACCTTAAATTTGTTTAGGCATATTATGCCTAATATTTCTGCTTGTGGCCAATGAACTAGGAAATTTTTAAGCCTTAATGATGGAGCGCCGATAAAGATGGTAATATTGTTATGCAAGGAGTTAGCATGTCCAAAGTAATTGATTTTCAAGAAAAAAGAAATGAGTCCATTGAGAAGAGAAAAAGATCATTTGAGAGAGTCTTATTTACAGAGTTTTTGGGCTCCTATGCTGAAATAGATGAGAATGGAACAAAGTTTAGCGTAACAATGGTTGATATTTCACGTGAAGGTTGTTTGTTTCAAATACCTTTTGCAAGTGGCTCACTAAATCACTTTAAAAACACAGAGTACGTAACCGTTCGAGTTTATTTTACTAAAGATGACTTTCTTCCTCTTTCTGTTAAGATTAAACACTTTAATGAGTACGTGGATGAAAAAGGTGATGCCTATTTGAGGTTTGGGGGAGAGTTTGACAAAAATCTGCCTAGCTTTCAAGCATTTGAGCCGTTTATTGAATTCATTTATAAGTTTGCAGAGTATTCGTGTGTTGATCATGGAGAGTCAAAGGTTTATTTTTTATAATCCTTTTAAACTTGTAATGCCTTAAGTCTTTTCAGTTTGTCTCTTTTTAGTAGAATGCCTGAATAGGGTTTTGATGTGCATAATCTCATAATATTAGTGATCATTTTTTTTCATATAAGTTGTTCAAGTAATGAGTTGAAAAGTACAACTGCAGTCTTAGATGAGGTGTACATCTCAAGTGGAGTTGAGCAGTTTTCTTTAGGTTTACTACCTGAGTGGGCTAATTTTTCAAAAATTGGCTCTTGTCATAGAAAATCTTCTGTACGCTATATGAACTTTGAAAATATTCATAAAAGTTTTCATCTCGACTATAGTCAAGCTTTGCACTTGCAACATATGTTTAATCGTAAAATTAATGCTTATAAACTTTCTTCGGGAGCAGCTGATTTGTTGCCAAAAGACGAAAGTTATATTTTTCATAATGTTTATCAACAAGTTTTGGGGGGAAGATATGATTTTATTGTTCCTAAATTTTCTCAAGTTAGCGTCGTTTGGATTGATCACTTTCTTGGAGATTTAAAAAAACTAAAAAAAATTGTACAAAGACAAGACGTGTTGGCAGGCCATCCTATTTTACTTAGTGACTGTTTAAGTTCGCATGAGTTAGAGCAGCTTGCAAAAAAGTTAAAAATTGATGTTCTAGGGACTAAATATTTGTCTTCAGAAATGTTCACAATTTACAATCGTCAAATGGAAAAAAAATCAATGTTCATCATAGATTTGTCTCAAATCCTACAGGGGAAAAATATAAAATTTTTTGGGAAAAAGAGAGTGGAAAATATTCAAGGTGAATATAAATTTATTAAATTAAAATAAGGGATAATTATGTTTGGTATGGATGAGAAAAAATTTGAACGCAGTGATTACAAAGAGAATGTAAAAAGCCTTAGGGCCATAATGGAAACTTCTATGGGGGATATTACTTTAGAGCTATATCCTGATAAAGCTCCAAATGCAGTATGGAACTTCGTTAATTTAGCAGAAGGGCGACAAGATAATATCAAAGATGGTCCTTTTTATGATGGAATTATTTTTCATCGAGTCATAGATGGCTTTATGATTCAAGCTGGATGTCCTCATGGAATGGGAACTGGAGGGCCTGGTTATGAATTTGATAATGAGCACCATCCAGACCTTAAACATGACTCAGAAGGTGTTCTTGCCATGGCCAATAGAGGAATGAACACCAATGGTTCTCAATTTTATATTACATTAGCTCCAACTCCACATCTTGATGGAGGTTATACGGTATTTGGAAAAGTGATAGAAGGAATGGATACAGTCAAAGCCATTGGTAAAGTTGATATCAATCCTTATAATCATAAGCCTGATCATGATGTCGTTATCAAAAAGGTTAAAATCTCTAGAACTGAAGACTAATTTAGGTCTCTATATTGTAGAGATGTAGCCCTGAGGCAGGAGCAATAAAGCCAAGTGGAGAGTTTGAAGTCCCCTTAAGTGAGCCTTCTATAGTTTTGTAATCAATTTCTTCTAGGCCAAGCTTGACTAGAGTCCCCATCATAAGTCTAACTTGATGATGGAGAAATCCTTGGGCCATGACTTTATAGACATAAGTTTTTTTTGGAAAAAAATTAGCTTTTAAATAAGTATTTTCACTGATTTCTGATATAATAATTGTTCTTAGAAAGTCAGACTTATTTTTTGGGCGATAACAATACTCTTTGAAATTATGGGTCCCTTTAAATAATTTGGCTGCCTCTATCATGAGTGAAATATTAAGCTCTTGCTTAAAGTTTGCAATATAGGGGGCACTATAGGGATGAGACTTGGGTTCATTAGAAAAATAATAATGATACTCTTTAGTAAAAGAGGGGTTGATAACCTGAAAGTCTTTGTCGACCTCTTCTAGTTTTAAAACTTTTATATCTGCTGGAAGATTTTGGTTCAGTTGTTGCATGAGAGTCGAGATATTAAGTTGCTCAAAAGTAAACAACTCACACAGATGATGATTGGCAGAAACCATCGCATCTGTTCGACTTGATCCTAATGTTTTAAAATTATTGTGTTGAAAAATAAACTTGAGAGTTCTCTCTAGCATGAATTGTAATGTTTTAACTTGAGGCTGCTTTTGCCAGCCATGGTATCTAAAACCCAGATACTGTAAATGAATAAGGTAATAGAACTTTTTTTTTAACATTCGCCCGAGTAAATTTTGTCTACCATAAGTTGAATAATCTCGTTACCTCGAAAGCGATTAATGCCAATTTGAAACTGTACTGTAATTCCTTCTTGGTACTGTTGAGTGTAAAGCTCTTCAGGAGAAAGAGTATTCCACTTACCGATAAAGTTAAAGCTTATTCCACTAATTTTTATTTTAGGGTTTTTTTGATGGACAAATGTCCATTTGACATGAACGTCTTTTAAGACTTTATAGGACTCGATATAACAGTCTTTCATTCTAAAAACTGGCCGTTGATTTCCCATGCCAAAAGGCTCCATTGATTCCAATTCTTTTACAAGTTGCTTATTTATTTGTTGAAAAGAAATTTCAATATCAAACTGATCTTGAACAGTCCTTTGAACTTCTGGAATATTGGCCAGAAACGCATTCATTCTTTTTTTAAAGTTGATGAGGTTTTCCTTTGGCATTGAAAGTCCTGCCGCGGCTTTATGACCTCCAAATTTTATAAAGAGATCTTCGCAGCTTTTGAGGGCCTCAAATAAATTAAGCTCTCCCGCACTTCGGCAGCTTGCTTTAATAATCCCTTTTTCCTCAGCATCTGAAAAGACAATCGCTGGAATTTCAAAGGTCTCAACAAGTTTACTTGCTACAATTCCAATAACACCTTCATGCCAATGAGGAGCATAGACGATATTAATAAAGTTTTCAGAACTATTCATTCCTTTAATAACTTGAACCTTTGCTTCATCATAGACTTCTTTTTGAATCATTTTTCTTTCTCTATTAGATATTTCTAAATGAGAGTAGTTCTCAAAAGCCTCTTTATGATCTTTAGCAATGAGCAAGTTTAAAGCTTTCTCTGGATGGTCGAGCCTTCCTTTAGAGTTTATAAGGGGGCCGACATAAAAAGATATTTTTTCGGAAGTGATAAAAGGAGCATTGCGATCTTCATCATTAAAAAAACACGCAATTCCAGGATAAAGAGTTTCTTTTATTTGCTTTAGTCCATGTCGAGTTAGTTTCATATTCATTGGATTGAGCTTGGCAAGATCACAAATTGTTCCAATAGCAACATATTGAAGCAAGGGGTAAATACTTTGGGTTTGTTGATTTCTAGCATCTAATTTATTTTTGACTGCTAAGCAAACACAAAAAGCGACTCCAACACCAGCTAAAGCTGTTAATGGTGAGTCTGAAGGTTCATCTCTTCTATTAGGATTAACAATAGCAAAAGCTTGTGGCATCTGGTCTCTAATATCTTTATGATGATCAGTAATAATAAGGTCTAAACCTTTTTCTTTTGCATATTGTGCTGTTTCTGTATTTGTAATTCCACAGTCGACTGTAATAAGCAGATCAATTTTTTTTTCAAGGGCCTGATCAACAGAAGGAGGGTGAATTCCGTAGCCTTCAATAAAACGACTTGGTTGGCAGAGATCGACTTCTATATTTAACATTTTAAAATACTGATAGAAGAGAGCACAACTTGTTGTTCCATCTACGTCATAATCTCCATAGATGCCAATTTTTTCTTTATTATCTATTGCTTGGATAATCCGATTAGCAGTCTTATCTAAGTCTTTAAGACTTTGTAAGTCTGGGAGTTCTCTAAGATTCCAAGAAAAGAAATCTGAAAATTGTTCGGGGGCAATATTTCTTTTAATTAAAATATCGTGAATAATGGGATGTAATTGAGTTTGTGTGTTTTGAGCTGTTGTTTCCATGCTAAAAACATAACATGAGAGAAACGAACTGACATTAGCTAAGTCAAAATAGGTGTAATTATCTGATTTTACGTTTTATTACCAGATAACGTAAAGACCTTTTACAATATCCTCATCATTAATCTCATGGCCACTTGCAAAAAGATCTTTATATTTATCTCCTGAGTGATCATGAATTTTTTGAAAATAGTTAAGGGGAAGAAAAGATTTACCACATTTGAGACATTGTTGTTGTTCTTTTTGTGATTCGAGCAATTGACCACAACAGTGGCATTTTTTAATAATTTTTTTTGACCCTGACTTTTTTGTTTTTTTATCCAGCATGGTAAGTTCCTTATAAGAAGATTTTGTTACTTCTTATAAGACTCTTCGATTTATTTTGAATTTTGTTTAGGAAAAAATTGCCGATTAAGAATTTTATACTTGAGCTCTATTGTACGGGAAAAGGCCCCAGTACAGGGGCCTTGAGTATTTTATTATATAAAGATTTGATGATCAGCAGCTGTTGCACGTTGCATTTGGTTTAACTTAGGACTCGTATTTTGTTGGTTTAATTGATCAAAGCGATCATTTCTAAACATACTTGAGCCTGTGTTAAAGTCATAGGCAAAAGGATTATTGATTTGAGCTGATCCTGCTCCAATTGCTTGATTAAAAAAGTTAGAAGAGTTAAATGGACTTAAACCATTTGAGTTATTTCCTCCAATATAATCACCACCGATATAAATATTTTGAGATGGTGATGACATTGCTCCTAAAGACCTTGAATTAAAAGCATCTGCTAAAGAGAGCATTCTTAATCCGTATTGGTTGCCAAAGTTTGATGAATTAAAAAATTGATTGGCAAAAGTTCCATCAAAGCCTCTTTCTATTTGTGGACCTTGGTTGGCAATCATGTTCATCATCATTGGCATAAACATACTCATCATCATATTAGTTGTTTGAGTCATTTGAGCTTGTTGACTTTCAATCATTTTTTCTAGTCTTGTATTATCCTCTCGCAGTTGACAGTAAGCTTGATTAAGATCATCAAAAGCGAGTTCTTGATCGTCATATGAAGTCATTAACTCCTCTAGGCTCTGCTTATGCTCGCTCTCTTGCTTGGCCATATCTTCTTTAAGAGAATCAACTTCCTCTGCTTTTTGCTTAAGTGCATTATTAGCAGCTTCAAGGTCAGTTTTTGCACGGTCAAGTTGAGCTATGACTTCATCGAGTTCATCCGTATTTTTTACTTCTGACGTTTCAGCAGACACTTCAAGTTCTTTAATTTTTTCTTCTGTTAGAGAAATATTTGTTTTAATTTCTTCGACCTTTTCTTCTGAAAGATCAGGTGTTGTTGCTTCTTCACGAAGTTTTTTAGAACTTTCAGTTACTTCTTTAACTAAGTCTTCATTTAGAGAATCTAAAAGTAAATTAGTAGCATCAGTGATATTTTGTTGCTCGCTAGTAGGTAGTCTCTTACCTGTTAAAATATTTTCTTGTTTTTTACTAGCTTGTGCTTCATTTAAAGAATAGATTTTCTGCTCTGTATCTCCAGTGTTCACGATTTTTTCATCTAAAGGCTTAGAGATGATTTCATCTTCTTGACCAGCAGGATAAACAATGGCATTCGTTTGTTCTTGTTCCAAAGCATTTTCTTGTCTTTGAGTGGCTTGTTGCTCGTTAACAGAGTAGGTTTTTTGTTCAGTATCTCCATCAATAATGATGTTATTATGAGCTAAAGCATTTTCTTGTCTTTGAGTGGCTTGCTGCTCGTTAACAGAGTAGGTTTTTTGTTCAGTATCTCCATCAATAATGATGTTATTATGAGCTAAAGCATTTTCTTGTCTTTGGTTGGCTTGTTGCTCGTTAACAGAGTACACTTTTTCTTCATTATCCTCTTGAAGGATATGTGAAAGAACTTGTTGGCCAATTTCTTCTATTGGTTGGTTTTCTTCTTCATCCATTTGATCAACTTGTTCAACGGCATCTTGACTTGAAAGATCTCTTGATGAAATTTCGCTAACAGCAATAGGCTTTTGGCTTGGAACTGATCTTTCAATAGACCTTGGCTCAAGTGTTAAGTTTCTTAAAAAAAGATCACCTGAAGTTTCCTGGGTAAGGGACAACGCTGACTCAGGTTGAACGTTTAAAATTGGGGTTGCCATCGCTGAAAACGTGGCAAAATAAGTGGCCGTTGATAATACAGCAACGACTTTGAATAGTTTTAATGGTTTCATAACTCTCTCCTCAGATTATGATTATGCTAAATATACTTAGCTATTAATACTTCAATATTTATGCCAACTTGAGGAGAGGGGGAATATGAGTGTTTTCAGCCAGTTACGTATAAGTCCTTTAAACTCAATTGTCTGGATACTAAACAATTTTCTAAGAATGTTTAAATAATAGACAGGACTGTGGATTTTTTACAAAAGCTATTGGGAAAGCAGATATTGTCCCTCTTTTACTTTTTAAAAGCATAAAAGAGGGACAAGTTTTATTATTCGTCTTCTGTAAAGTCCTCATCTGTGGATATTCTATAAATAAATCTATTTTCTATTTTACGTAATGCCAATCTAGGCGAATTTCCTTTTTTGATTAATCGACGATAGCTCTTTTCCATTTGCTCAAATGTACGTTCACTAATTCTTGTTTCATTGAGGTAGAGCTTAAGTTTATTCATTTTTTGTGTCGAATTAAGAAATTTTGAAAAGTTATTAGTAAACCATCTTATGATTTTGAGTTGAAACTGATACTTTTCTTCTGGAGTTGAACTACTCGTGATAAAGCTAAGGGCAGAATTTAAAGCATTTCTTTTGTCTCGCAATGAAGAATGCTTATAATGCTTTAATGCATTGTAAAAACGACTAACTCTATAATATCTTTTTTGAACAAGTTCGTTTGGATTCACATACTCTTGATAAGCTAAATTAAGTGCTCTTTGTTTATCTTGCAGGAATGTTTCACCCCGGGAGGTCCAATAGGTAAATTTTCCTCTAAGCCCATAAAACTGAGACGCTGTAATTTCATCCTCAAAAATGTATTTAAGAGTTAGCTGATAAGCTTCATCAAAGCTATACATATACACATACTTTGAAGAATAAAGGAAATCTAAAATATTATAAACAAGGTCGAGTCTTTTTTGCTTAAGTTGCTTTGTAAAGATAAGGTTTTCTATTTCAGCAAGAGACTCTTCAAAAACATCTGAAGTTATATTGTAAGGGTCATAGCAACATGTTGTATCAGAGTATTTGATTTTAAAAACTTTTTTTATACTTTCTCTTAATAAGTTTATTTGGTTTTCAGTTATGTTAAATTCTTGAATATAGCTTGTTAATTTTCCTGTGAAATATCTTAAGTCGATATCACCTTCAAAATAATATCCGTCTTTTCTTTCTGTGAGTTTGATAAGGGTATCAATGGCATATTGGATACGAGCATCGCTATCCGCTAGGGGACTTCGATATATCTTTTCAATGACCTCTAAAAGTTGAAATTTTTGAAAATGTTCTTCTTTTAGTGCATTGACATCTTTTATGATTTGTTTAACTTTATCAACCCCAAGATCTTGCATCCTTTGAGCAACTTGCAAAGAATAACTCGGACTATAGGTCATGGGCTTAATTAACTTGTAGAGTGTATTTATTTCACCTACAGGATTTTGACTAGGATCAGGGTAAACAATATTAAGTAAATCAAGAGCAAGGGCCTTAAGCTCATTGTCAGTTTGTTTTTCTTGACTCCAAATATCAGTAGCATAATTAATGAGCTCTGGTAGGTGAGATTTTATTTGATCGGCAGTAAGCTTCAGTTTTGTTTGCGCCGTATGAAAATAACGTAGGGCCTGTTCTATTTTATTAGTATGATCAAACTGCAAAATCTTTTTGAGAATATCAAGTTGGCCACTCGTTTTCACTAAGTCATTTTTATAATTTTGTCTTTCTTCTTGATCTGAAAGGGCCAGAGAATATGAGACGTACTTCGTTTTGCCAGGAAAAGAAAGGTTTTGAAAAATATCTATTGTGCTTGTTCCCGTTTTTATCTGTTCATAAACTTCGTTTATGATATTTTCATCAGCTTTTAGTACAATTACTGGAATTCTATTTCTTTTAATTTGCCTTTTAGTAAAAGAACTCATTTTATAGTTTGGTAGGCTTAGATCGTTGGCAGAAATACAGTTTTTTCCTGGTTTGTCGTTTTCATTATCATTTTCACAAATTCTTAATCTTCCAGGATCAACACTTAAATAAGTTGAGTTATTGATAAGAGCAAAACTCCCTCTTAATCTTTTTTGGTCGTAATGAGAGCTTCCTCTGGATGAGTTTCTAAATAATGGAACTTCTCTGAGTGCTTTAAGTACTTTGAGTCCTTTTGTTTGTGCTCCAGCTTCTAAAGCAACTTTTTCTTTTTGTTTTTTATCCATTAAAACAAGATCGTAAGGGATATAGATTTTATTTTTAAATTTAATTGGGGTTGTCATTTGATAGATGGGCAAATGTAGGTTGACCTTCTTGTAACCTACTAGGTGTTTTTTTCGAGTCTCTGGAGTATGATGTCTTCTCCAACCACATTGAATGATTTTTGCATTTCGACCCAAGCTAATACGGTAAGCATCTTTAATAAGACTAATATTTTGTTTTGTTTTGTCTTTCAGAGGAAAAGCTGGGCAGCTTGCCTGTCCCATAATACGGTCAGGACGATTGTCATCACTTTTAATATTTTTCACAACTTTAAAACTAAGAGCTTCTTGGGCCAAGTTTACAACTTCATTATTGCAATTATTTACTGGTGGCTTTGAAGGTGGAGATATTCGCTGACATTCACCATCTTGGCACTTTACAATGACACTTTCTGATTTTGAGCTATGAAGGTCGTCAGTATCATATGACTCAATTGCAAAATGAAAAGTATCATTAGACTGAACAGGGAAGGTGTAAGTATTGGCCTGGTTATTTGCGATATCTATTGCAGGCTCATAGATTTTTTCTTGAAAGCCAAAGTATAATTTATAGCCTCCAATTTCCTCAATTGGTAAGGGAGTAGAGTTTACTCTACATAATGGTCTAGTCCAACTAATTTGAATAGACGTTGCTTTTGGAATATTAGGGTTTTGATCATCTGGATTAGATGGTGTATCTCCTCCAGGACCAAAATCGAGTTCTTTTTTTTCGGCAGGTGCACATGCGGTTGTAAGAAGCATGAGTGTAACTAAACTTAGTGCAATTTGATTTATCATTATAAACCTCTTAGATTTAGATAAGATTTAATTAGACTAAATTAACAAATTAATGCTTTGAGCAAAATTGAGTTGGAAAATATTATAGAGTTATCAAGTCGGTAAATAGAATTTATTTATTTCTAAGCTTTGATTTTGTTTTTGCTATCATTTCAAGCTGTTTTTGCTTAAGAGAGGCTTGGTTTTCTTTTGCAATGTCTTTTTTACCCTCTGCAGAAAAAGTTTTTAAACTAAAAATAGCAACAAGTATAAATATTATTTTAAAAAACAATTCGAGTTTCCTTATTAAATTTATAAATTTAACACAATCTTAAAACTCCAAATGTAATGTGTCAACTTATGAGAATTATTATGGTATTCTTTATGCTGTAAATTTAAAAGGGATTTTATGCAACACCAAAAACCTTCATATGTTTTGTCCTTTCTACCTTTAGTTATTTTGATTATTTTGCTTTGTGTAAATGTTGTGGTTTATGGTGATAATTCTTCCTATGGGCCAAATCAAATTTCTTTAATAGTTGCTACTTTGGTATCGGGTCTAATTGGTGTTTTTATTTTGAAAATTGATTATCATTATTTAGAAAAAAAAATGATTGAATCTATTGGACTATCAATGCAATCGGTCCTCATTCTTTTAGTTGTTGGCGCCTTGATTGGAACTTGGATTTTGTCTGGAGTGGTTCCGACAATGATTTATTATGGAGTCAAATTAATTCACCCTGTTGTTTTTTTACCTGTAAGTCTTTTGATTTGCTCAATTGTTTCTCTTGTCACGGGAAGTTCTTGGTCCACAGCAGGGACTGTAGGAATTGCCTTAATTGGAATTGGGACAGCTTTAAATATCCCGGTGTCGATGGTGGCCGGAGCAATTGTTTCAGGTGCTTATTTTGGGGATAAGATGTCCCCACTTTCTGATACGACAAATTTAGCCCCTGCAGCCGCGGGGTCAGAAATTTTTGAACATATAAGACATATGCTTTACACAACTGTCCCCAGTTATTTAATCACTTTATTTCTGTTTACGATTTTGGGCTTATTTTACGGTGATTCAAATTTATCAACAAGTCGAGTTGATGAAATGGTTCATATTATTGATCAAAACTTTAATATTAATCTTTGGCTTTTTTCCCTACCACTCATTGTCTTTTTTTTAGTGAAAAAAAAGGTACCAGCACTTCCCTCATTGTTGGTCGGTGCTTTTTTGGGAAGCGTTTATGCCCTAATCTTTCAGCAAGATCTCCTCTTAAGACTTGGTGCCGATACATTTTTAAAATCATATGAAGTGATCTTAAAAGTAAGCTTTGATGGTTTTAAATCAAATACAGGAAATATTTTGATTGATCAGTTATTTAGTCGTGGAGGTATGAGTGGTATGCTCAATACGATTTGGCTTATTCTGATGGCCATGACTTTTGGCGGGATGATGGAGGTCACAGGAATGTTAAAAAAATTGGCCGAAGGAATTTTAACTGCAGTTAAAGGTGTGACAAGTTTAGTGGCTTCAACTGTGGGAACTGCATTCTTTTTGAATCTAACGACTAGTGATCAATATATTTCTATTGTTGTGACAGCAAGAATGTTTAAAGAGAGTTACAGACAAAAGCAATTAAAAATGAAAAACCTTTCTCGTGCAGTTGAAGATTCAGCGACTGTAACATCTGTTTTAATCCCTTGGAATACGGGAGGGGCTTATTTTAGTTCTGTACTAGGAGTCAGTACTTTAAGCTATCTTCCCTTTGCTTTTTTTAATTTGATAAGTCCATTTATGTCAGTATTTATCGCATCGACAGGAAAAACGATGGAAAAAATAGAAGAGGATGAGCATGGCAAAAAAGAAGAAAATTGATAAGAAAAGAAAAAAAAAGGAACAAACTTATCGTTTTGATCCTGTGCATTTCTTTAATCGAGAATTATCCTGGCTTGAGTTTAATTCACGGGTCTTAAATGAAGGGATTGACTCGAAAGTTCCCTTGCTAGAAAGATTGCGCTTTCTTTCAATTTATACTTCTAATTTAGATGAATTTGTGATGAAGAGAGTTGGAGGACTAAAAGGGCAACTTGAGTCTGAATTTAGAAATATATCTGTTGACGGATTAACACCAAAACAGCAATTAGAGATGATTAGAGAAAAAATGATCTCTGATAATAGTAAACAAGAGGAAGTCTTTTTTGAAATCAAAACAGAGTTAAAAAACCATAGTATTGCCTTATTAAATTGGAGTGATTTGGACGCAAAAGAAAAAACATATTGTGAAAAATACTTTGAAAAAAATATTTTTCCTATTCTGACTCCTTTAAGTGTTGATCCAGGGAAGCCCTTTCCTTTTATCTCCAATCTTTCCTATTCATTTGGATTGTTTTTAGAGAACCCTATCTCTAAAGAAAGAATCTTTTCTCGAGTGAAGATACCAGAGACTATACATCGCTGGATTAAACTTCCAGCAGAAAGTCCATCAAAGTATCGCTACATCAATACCTCGGAGATCATTTTAAATCATTTAGATCGACTGTATCATGGGGTGAAGATTATTGATGTTATGCCTTTTCGAGTGACGAGGAATGCGGATTGGGAGCATGATGATGAAGATACGGAGGATTTACTTGAGTTGGTGGAAGAATCAATAAATTATAGACGTTTACAAGAGCCTATTCGATTAGAGTGTCTTAAGGAACATTTAAATGAGCAGATGTTAAATTACCTTATGGATGAGTTAGACCTTAAGGAAGAAGATATTTATTACTATAAAAAAAATATGGATTATTTATCATTAGACTCATTATGTGAATTGGACTTTCCTCGTTTGAAATATTCAGAGTGGAGGCCAGTGACTAAACCAGACTTTATGTATGGAAGTCTTTTCGAAAAAATAAAAGAAAAAGATATTTTAGTCCATCATCCCTATGAAAATTTTAAATCTTCTGTGGAGAAGTTTATTACGGATGCAAGTACAGACCCTAAAGTTTTATCAATTAAAATGACATTATATCGAACAGAGGAAAAATCTCCTTTTATTGCGGCTTTAATTAATGCAGCAGAAAATGGAATCCAAGTTGTTTGTCTTATTGAACTGAAAGCAAGATTTGATGAAAAAAGAAATATTTATTGGGCAAAAAAAATGGAAGAAGCCGGCGTTCATGTCGTTTATGGTGTTATGGGATTAAAGACTCATTCAAAAATCGCTATGGTAATACGGCAGGAACAAAATGAAGGTTTAAAAAGATATGTTCATATTGGAACAGGTAATTATAACTCGAAAACGGCAAAGCTCTACACCGACTTAGGCTTGTTTACGACTAATTCGCAAATTACGCAAGAAATTAGTCATGTCTTTAATTACTTAACGGGCACTTGTTTAAAAATGAATTATGAACATTTATTGGTGTCTCCAGTTAATGCCAAGTCAAGTTTTTTGGCCATGATTCAAGAACAAATTAAATTGGTTAAAAATGGGAAGAAAGCATCAATTGTGGCCAAAATGAACAGCTTGGAAGATGCAGTGATTACTGAAGCTTTGTATGAAGCTTCTCAAGCTGGAGTTGAAATCGTATTAATCGTAAGAGGTTTTTGCGGATTAAGACCTGGTGTGAAAAATTTAAGTGAGAATATCAAAGTAATATCAGTGATTGGAAGATTTTTAGAGCATTCACGAATTTATTATTTCTCAGAGGGTGCCCAAAAACCTTTGGAAGGGAAGTTTTATATAGGTTCAGCAGACTGGATGCATCGAAATATGCATGCAAGAGTTGAGGTTTTAACACCTATTTATGCTCAAGAAATAAAAAATGAAATAGCTGATTTCTTAGAAATAATCATCGCGGATGAAGCAAAAGCGTGGGACTTAAAATCAGATGGAACTTATGTTCAACGTAATAAAAAGATTGAGAGTGATACTCATAAAGTTATGATGAAAAAAACAATTGACCGTGACTCTGAAAAATTGAGCTAAAGATAAAGATAACGAGGGGTGGTTGGAAGCATATCTATAAGCAACCCTTCTTTAAGACCTACCTGGGGGAGCATAAGTTCGTGTATGTCAAAGAGTATCATAAGCTCCTCAATTAAGCTCATAGCGGGAGCAATGACATCAGCTCGATCTTTTCTCATCGAAAGAAGTTTTATTCTTTGATCAATGCTAAACTTAGAGACTTCGTTGTAAATGGCACTGAGTTCAGTTTGTTTTATCTTTAAGTGACTTCTTTGAAAAAAAGTATTCCTAAGCTTTCCCATTCGACGAAGATTTCCACCTGTTCCGACGCATAAGTCAAACTTTGCAGGAATATTCAGCTTCTTTAAATCATTTTTAATTTGTTGAGAAAGTTGTTGGGAGACATGTTTGTATTCTTTTAGTGAGTTTAGCTGAATTAAGCGTACAGTGCCACACTTAAAGCTTTTACTGTAGATAACTTGTCCTTCTTTTGTAATCGTAATTTCGGTAGAACCGCCACCAATATCAATGAGTAAAGATTGCCCTTGATTAAGGTTAAGTAGAGCATTGATCCCTTGATAAATAAGCTTAGCCTCTTTAATCCCATCAATAAGTTCAAGTTCAAGATTATATTTTTTCTTAATCAGCTGAATTAATTCTTTTCGATTTGTAGCATTTCGAAGAGCACTAGTCGCGACCGCTCTTATCTTAGAAATTTGAAACTCTTCTATAATTTCATAAAGATGCTTAAATGCATCTTCAGTTAAGTCGATTTTTTTTGATGATATTTTTCCTGAATTAAAAACATCTTCGCCTAGCCTAAGAGCAAAGCGGTAGTTCTCAATAACTTCTAGATCAGATGCTTCATCAAAAATGGCCCTAGCCGCTCGCATAGCATTTGAACCTAAATCAATCGCGAGTAAATGTTTTTCATCATTAAGCAAATAACATTCCTTTTTTAGAAATATATACATAATAATGCTAGTTTTAACATCATTTGTAAAAAGAGACTTTAACAGACCTACCAAATTGATGATAGAGAAAACTCAAACTGAGTAACGAAGCATCATAAGTGTAGGATTACGCAATGGCCTAGAGGCGCTAGTTGGTAGTTCTTTTTTTATAATTGATTTCAATCTGTGAATAAGTTTAACTATTCAGACATCTACAAATATTGAATGGTTAAAGAATTATTGCTTCTGTCTGTGAGTTTGAGTTTTCTCTTTTATTCCCATCATAGTAGGGCGGTTAAAAAGAGACTTTAAGAAGATAAAATTGTTGAAATTTCTGGAACTAATTCTTGAATAGGTTTTTGTGAACGAATCTTTTCAAACTGAGGAATAAGTTGCTTGAATTGTTCGAGATTTTTTTTATCTTGTGGAGATGTAAGACTTCGTTTTAAGTAAGAAACAATCTGCTGTTCGTAAGCTTCAAAGTGATAGTCTTTTTCTTTATCGGGGATCGTTTTAAAGTATTGAAGAATTCTTACCAATGCAAGTTTTTTTAGTTGTGTGGGTAAAATATCAATATGAAGCCATGGTGGATGATCAATCCAAATATGAAAAGGTAAGTTGCCCAAGTTTGGCTTTGTTCTCATCCATTCATATAACTCAGGAAGATTAAAAATATTAATTGCCTGTATGGTGGTATGGACTTCACAATTTGTTTTGGGGTGGTGAAGAAAATAATGAATGTTTTTTTCGATGATTGCCCAAGTCGACTTGTGACGAATATAGCCATTAAGATCTCCAACAGCATCTAGACTAAAGTGTAAATTAATCTTTTTAAAGTTCTTCCATAGCTTAAAAAGCTTTCCGTTATAAACTGTACAGTTTGTGTGATAAGTTAATTCAATTTTATGAGCATGACCACTTTCTACAAGGTATTCAACCAGTTTAAAATGAGTTTGGTTTAAAAAAGGTTCACCTCCTGTGGTAAGAACATGTTTTAAATGTGCTGATAAAAGTTTTGTAAGTGACTCTAAGTTAGGAAGATCCTTCCAGTTATGAAAAGCATCTTGAGTAAAGGTATCATAATAATCAAGTTTTAGTTTTTTCCAATCATTTTTAATTGAGTATGATGCATAAGGAGAACACATAAGGCATTTTAAATTACATTTGTTAGAGAGGCTAAAGTCTAAAGATTGGACTTTAGGAGTTATAGTTCCATCAGATCGAGTTTTTTTAAGGGAGTCTAAAAAAATAGTATCGTCAAGATAGATGTCTAGGTAAGATTGTCTTACCGAATGTCCGCCAGCATCTTCAATTTCATAACATTTTTGACAAGTCTTCGGCCTTAGAGCCTTGAGCATTTTAGCTCGAATATCTTTAAAAAAGTTAAGATTAAAGTACTCATTGAGATTGGATAAATCTTTAAGTAGAATATTATTTCCATCATCTGTTTTTACAAAACCAGTCGTGTCAGTGTTGCAGCATATGCGAAGACTCGTATCTAAATGAGCACTGAGGTGGAGCCAGGGCAGGGGACACAAAGTTTTAACGTTTACATCAGTCATGGTTGTGCTATTATAAGTTATAGAAAAAGCGTTAACAAGTGCTCGGCGTTAGAGAAGGAAAAACGCATGGATTCAGTTCTTTCTAAAGAGCAATTTAAAGTTATAAATAAACTCAGTAAAAGCAAAACCTTTTGCACTAAAGCGTGGGGAGGACTTTCCATTAGTCCTTCTGGGGCGATGACTCCTTGTTGCCTCTTTGAAAGACCTATCTGTGATCAAAACAACAAGGCCTATCGAGTTTGGGAAAGTGATATTCAAGAAGTTTATAATTCTGAGTTTATGCAGGATGTAAGAAAAAAAATGCTTAAAGGAGAAGATGTTCCTGCCTGTAGACAATGTTATCAAGCGGAATCATATGGCGAACAATCTTTGAGAACCACAAGTAATAAAGAGCAATATGAGTTTGCTAATCACTATAAACTAGATCAACCTATTTTGCCTGTAAGTCTTGACCTCAAAATGAATAATAAGTGTAATCTTCGCTGTCGAATGTGTCAGCCTAGAGACTCTCATTTAATTGAAAAAGAATTTTCAGAAATTATTGAAGAAAATACTGACTTTGGCTTTTTTTCTAATACAGCTTTAATTGATCCTGATGTGAAAATTCCTTTGGTTGAGATACCTCAATGGAGTCATGAGCAAAAGTTTAAAGAAAGCTTTATAAAAATGCTACCAAGCTTAAAGAAGATTTCTGTGGTGGGGGGCGAGCCTTTAATTCTAGAGGACTTTTACACACTACTTGAATGGTGTATTGATGAGGGAAAGTCTCATGAAATTTATCTTTGTCTTACAACAAATTTAATGAGTGTTCCGCTTGAAAAAATAAAAAGACTTTTTCCTCATTTTAGTCATTCTTTAATAAATATAAGCTTAGATGCAACTGGAAAAGAATTAGAATATATACGTTATCCTTCTCGTTTTGAGAGAATTGTTAATAATTATAAAAAACTATATCAGAGTGAATCATTAAAAAATATTGATTATATTTTTACACCGACAGTTCAGGTTTATAATATTTTATACTTAGCAGATATATATAAGTTTATAGACGAATTGCTTGAACAGGATTATTTCTTTCCTTATAAGCCTTTGCACTTAACTTTCTTAGAGTTTCCTGAACATCTCAATATTCGATGCTTACCAACGAGTATAAGAGAAAAAGCAATTGAAAAACTTAAAAAAGCTATGTCTGAAACTAAGTTTCTCAAAGAAAATGACTTCTATTTGGAGCAACACGATCAGCTTTTAAGAATTCTAGAGTGTGAACATTTTGAAAATCAAAAAGAAATCTTTGCTCAATTTCTTTATTATACAGAGGTGCTGGACTCAAAGCGAGGACAAAGAATGCAGGATTATTTGGATGAACTTTATGAGAGCATAGCACTGTTGGATATTTCTGCTAAAGCACCTGAAGAACTTTATACTAAAATTAGAGAAAAGGGATGGAGACTTGCAAAGCTAGGGTTTTATGAAAAAGCAATTGCTCATTTTGAAAAGTCTCTAACGATGAGTCCTGATAAGTATCTTGACTACCGGGAGATGGCCTGGATGAAGATGGAATTAAAGGACTTTGATGCTGCCTATAATTTGTATAAAAAAGGCTTGAAGCTTAATGCTAAGGACCCTTATCTCAAAAAAGGCCTTAGGCTAGTCAATGCAATTAGACGCTCAAAAAAATCTTCTTTATTTAGGTTTTTTTATGAGTCAAAAGAGAAGTTTTCTCATTGGTTCAAAACGTAGTTTATTTTTCTAAAAACATTTTAAATTCTGGATAAGCATCTGAGAGAGTTATTTTCTTTTTATGATCAAACTGAGTTTGAAACTTAAGAAATTGATAAAAAAGATCTTTTTGAAAATGGTTTTCAGAGTTCATGAATTCAATGATATGGGATATATTATCCGTGAGATATTTATAATAACTTGGTATTTTGTTTTCATACCTTTCTTTTATATTTTTTAATCTTTGGGAAGCTAAAAATTTAACTTTAGGAGGAAGAATTTTTGTTTGATAATACTGAGGGACATGTAAATTGATAAGGTTAGGAACAGGGACTAAAAAATTGAATTGTTCTAAATATTCATAAATTTCATTTAACCTTAAAACATTAAGGGCCTGGACTGTGACGCTTAACATACATTCTTCAATTTTGTATTTTTGATGATTTTTTTCAATAAATTTTAAGTTTTGATCAATCTTATCCCATTGAGAAAAATGGCGGATATAATTGTTCAGCTCTCCAATCGCGTCAATACTGGCCAAAATTTTAACCCCTTTAAAATGCTTCCATAAATTTAGTATCTTTTGGGGTAAAATTGTTAGATTTGTATTATAAGTGATTGTGATATTAGCAGCATTTTTGGAAGCAATACAAGTTTCTAAAATAGCGCTCATTTGAGGTGCTAATAAGGGTTCACCCCCTGCAAAATGAATATGGGTAAGATTTTTAGCTTTTTGTTTAAAGTCTTCAATAAGCTTGGGAGAATTAATCCAGTCGTACTTATTATAGGAATCCATTGTTTCTGAGGAGAATTGCTCATCTTTGGGCTTGAGCTGATTCCATTCTTTAATCCAAAGCTTTGTCGAGCGAGGATTACACATACGGCATTGGAGATTACAAAGATTACCAAGTCGATAATCAAGTGAGGTCACGGGAGTTTTTATATGGCCATCAGGAGCAGTGCTCTCAATAAAATTTTGATTCTGGTTTTCAAAACTGCGAATCTCTACTTGGCGTCTGCTTGTTCCGCCCAACTCTTCTGTAAGACGGCATCTTTCACAAAGACTAGGCCATTGGCCATTAAGCATTTTCAGACGTAACTCTTTCATAAAATTAGAATTCATAACGTCAGAGCTTGTATGGCCTTCTTGGATATACATTTTTTCGTTTTGGTTATTTCTGATGAAATTATCAAACTCTTCACTACTACAACAAACTTGGTAAGAGCCATCTTGATTGATAAAACTATGGGTCCATGCGAGCGGACAATAAGTTCTTTTTTGCATGTCGTCGTTTTTTTTGAACATGCTTAAGTATACGGTAGTTTTATTAAAAACAGAACCTACTATCCTTTAATTTCTTTTTATTTTTATGTGTAAAGAAAAATATGCTAGGCTAACTTGATGGAAAAGAAAAATCATTCTAACTCGAAAACCTATTTTTGTGCCTTGCCTTGGAAACATAGCTTTGTAAATAATGGAGGAGAGTATCAAATTTGCTGTTCTGGTGAAGAATTCAATAATTATATTACAAATGAGAGTGGGAAAATTATCACGATTTCAGATAATAAAAGCCTTAGTGAGGTTTTGAATTCTACCTTTATGAAGAATTTTCGTTTAAAAATGTTAGAGGGGAAAAAACCACAGGAATGTTATCGTTGTTTAAAAACAGAAGAGTTGGGAGGAGTTTCTAGAAGAGAAATCGAAAATAGTAATTATTCTGAGCAAGAAATAAATGAACTTATGGAGCAAACTGGGCATGATGGTGAAATCATCACTTCTGTCGACTCTGCTGACTACCGACTAGGAAATACTTGTAACCTTCAGTGCCGTATGTGCAATCCCCGTGCTTCTTCCAAATGGATCCAACAATACCAAGAGCTACCTAGTTCTGTACAAGATCCAGACTTTAGTGATTTATCATTATATATGAACTTAAATTGGAATCAGTCAGAAATACTTTTGAAGGAGTTTAGACAAAAGGCCAAAGATCTTAAGAGACTCCACTTCGGAGGAGGTGAGCCTTTATTGTCTCAAAAAATGCTTGAAATACTTGATTATTGTATTAAACATAATTATGCAAAAAACATAACCCTTTCTTATAATACAAACTTAACTAAACTTCCTAAGAAAGTCTTAGAAGCTTGGAAAGAGTTTCAGGGAGTAAAAATTTTGGCCAGCATTGATGCTGTCGGCGAGCTTAATGATTATATCAGGTATCCTTCAGTTTGGTCAGATGTGCATCAAAATTTACGTTTTTTAGATGATAACTTTAATCAATATAATTTAAAAGAGATTTTAGTTTCCACTACTGTTCAAATGAATAATATATTTCACTTAGAGAGTATATATTCTTATCTTAAACAGTTTAAAAATATAGTCCCCTTACCCAATTTAATTCTTTTATTTTTTCCACCATATTTGAGCTTGAAGGCCTTACCTCGCAGTTTAAGACTATTAGGGCTAATGAGGATTAAAACAATTATTAAAGACTATGAGGCACAAATTGAACCTCATTATACTTACCTTTTAGAGGGATTAAAACAAGTCGAAAAATACCTGGAGGAGAAAGTTTCAGCTGAAAATATTCGCTTAACTGAAGAGTTTGTTGTTTTTTCTTTGGCCTTTGATAAAGGAAAAAAAATAGATTGTTTAAGATTTAATCCTGAATTTAAAAGTATATTTGCTAAGAGTCCACAAGGAGAGTAGGAATCGTTTGGTGTTTAATTTTATATAAGAAGGGAAGTTGAGTCCATTTTCGACATCAGTAAAAAAAACTTTTTTGTTTTGGTGAGAAATCATTTGAATAATAGTTTCGAGCATAAAAGTTTGAGGAGAAGTGAATTTGAGTGAAACTTCTTCTAGTGCTTTCGTTTGAAAAATATTAATGGAATCAGCTTTGTTTTCAGGGATCGGAGTCTTAGTTATAATTGAAGTAAGCGTGTTAATCAGAGAGTTATAAAAACAACCAAGGTTTCTTCTTTGCGGTGTTCTAGTGCTAATGATCAATGTATAGGAAAGATACTCACGAGATAAAATCATATTTTTTATTTCTTCAATATTATCTTCCCACCCCTCATTAATAAAAACAATATAGGGAAAACCATTTTTTTGAGCATAGTCCAAAGTTAATAGAAATGAATTTTTACGGGATTTGTTTTTAGAGTCAATTCTACAATAAGGAGTCTTTAAAGATTTTTCCTCTAGGGAAAGAACTTGAGATGAGCGATCAGTACTCGCCTCATTTATAATTAAGCATAAACTTTCATGCGTTAAAAGATCTTTTTTAAGATGAAAAAACAAAGGCTGAATTCTGTCCTGTTGATTATGGATGGGCAGTGAGTATAAAATTTTCATGTGTTTAAATAAAGTTCTTGAAGTTCAGGGTATGTTTTACAAAAATTTTGATTTCTTATTTGATCAAGCTTTTTCGTTACTTGACGGAAAGTAGAAAGTTTTTTTGAAAGATCGGCTGAATTCATAAAATGTATTTGGTTACTTAATTCAGTTTTAAACTTTTCCCAGTTTTGTCCAGGATAATTATCATCAACACTTCTCATATAGGCTTTTAATTTAATCGTTGTTTCTTTCTTTAAACGAGAAGGAAGTACTTGAGTCCTGTAATGAGGAGGGTCGAGTAATGTGTTAAAATTAAATCCTTCGGGGTCTATAAGTTTATGCTTTAATAATGTTGTATGAATCTCGGGAATTCGGTGAATATTAAATATATTGATCGTGCAGTTGACTTGAAAGTTAAAGTGAGGAAATTCATCTCTGACTTGTTTAAAGTTATGCAAAAATTTTTCCCAGTCTAGACCTGCTCGAAAATATTCTCCTCGAGTTTCAATATCATCTAAGCTTACATTAAGATCAACGGATTTAAAGTGACGCCATATTTGTAAAAGATCATATTTTTTAAATTTGAGAACGCTTAAGTTTGTATTGTATTGGAGATTGATGTCAGTTTTTTTGAGAGTGATTAATTTTTCTAAACAATGGTAGTGTTCATCCATTAAAAGTGGTTCTCCTCCTGCAAAATAAGCTGTCTCGATATAAGGAAGCATTTGTTCGAGTTCATTCCATAATGTTGGAGAATCTTTGGCGGTGTTCATAAGTTTAGGAGTGTTTGACTTCTCATCCCAAAGTTTTTGGAAGTCTTCATACCATTTTGTACTTAAGGCCGGAGAGCAGCCTCTACATTTAAAGTTGCAAATATTGCTAAAACGTATATCTAAGTAGCGCATCTTTAAGTCTTTCACATGCCCATCGATTTGTGTCTGTGACAAAATGGGGTAGTGATGTGCAAAGTCGCGGTTTAAGCGCTTTCTCATACTTTCAATCCCACTCTTTTCAATTTCATAACATTTATGACATCCATGAACTGGACGGTCCATGACTTTAAGTCGCCTCATTGTTTTAAAACGTTTATTATTCCATATTTCTTTGAGTGAGTGGCTTTTAAGATTTCCATATGAGTCTTCATATGAGCTAACACAACATGGGATAACATTAGAGTCGGGGAGGGCATGAATATGTAACCAAGGAACAATACAAAAATATTGACTGCTTTTAATGTCTTCGGGGCCTTGAATTTTATTTTTTTTCCGAAAGGCCTGATCAAAAAATTTCTTTTTAGGTCTTTTAAAAATAGTGAAAAACAAAACTTCTCCTTATACTGTCACTCTTATTAGAGTGAAAAGCATAAAAGAAGTCAATTTTAACGCACTATGCATCAGTTATTGATGTAAGCAATTTTCCTGTTATGGCCACAACACTGGGTTTTGGGGTTTTGCCTGTTGGCCAATTACTGGTGGGATAATTTTTATCTTGGCTCAGCTCACCAGGGTGTTGAACTGAAAGAAAAAGAGTTTGATAATTTTTATCAAAGCAAAGTCCAGTTAGTTCTGCGTCATTAGGTGCTGAAGCAACTTGAATTGGCTTTCCTGCACTTTGGCCAGAGGCCATAATCACAAAAAGACCATTATTACCAAATTTTTTATAAGGGGCTTTGTTCATGGCAGAACCACTAATATCTGTTGTGATCCAAAGATTACCCGCTTTATCAAAGGCTAAATTATCAGGGCAAGAAAAACCTGTTAGTTCGCCACCAAAAATATATGTCTCACTTTGAAAATATTCACTGGTATAATCCTTATTTCTTTCCGAAATTTTTAAAATACTTCCATGGAAGTCATTTCTTTTTTTATTGTTTGTTAAGGCAACAAAAATGTCACCTGTATGAGGATGAATCTCAATATCCTCTGGACGGTTGAGGGCAGTTGCACCTAAAATTTTTGCAGCCTTTCTTGGGTAAGTTAAAACATCAATTTGAGTTTTAAAATACTTCTTTAATTCAGGTGAGCGCTCTAGATCTAGTGGAATCCATTGCCCTTTTTTAATATTGGCAACATAAAGAATTCCTGAGTCTAAGTTTTGGTCACTATGGGAGACAAATTTATATAAATGTTCATCGTTTTTGTCATCTCCAGTGTAAACGACAGTTTTTTTCTTTTTGGACTGGACACAAGTTGCACTTTCATGAGCGAACCTTCCCATTGAGGTATGCTTTTTAGCTTTTGCTGTTTTGGGATCAATTTCAACAACCCAACCATAGTGTTCTGGTAGGTTCTTGGGATAAAATTTTTCCCAATTTAAATAAGAGCGTTTTGTGTTTATTTTATTTGTAGCAAGATCACGTTCTCCATAAAAAGTATCATAATTCTCTTCACAGGTTAGAAATGTATTCCATGGTGTCTTTCCTCCTGCACAGTTGGCCAATGTCCCTTCAACAATTTTACTGCCTTTGATACTTTTATTATTAGCAAAAGGAATCTTAGTTGTTCCTCTTACCCCTTTATTATATGAAGAGTTAGCGACGAGATTCCATTTATTGTTTTCTTTTTTTAAGTGGATAAGTGAGCCTCCGACAAGCTGCTTTTCAATATCAACGTTTTTCTTCGTTCTTTCTGGCGAGGAGACAAAGATAGGATTTACGTATTCATGGTTAACCCACATGATAAGCTCTTTTTCGTTGAGATAATCAATATTGATATAATCATTATTAAAACCAAAAACTTCTTTATGATTAATTTTCTCTCCCCAACTTATGAGAGGGTAATAGCTAAGACCATTGGCCAGGACAAGCTCATCCATCTTAGAAGGAAATTTTTTATCTTGAGTTATAGCAGTTGAACATGATTGGAGTAAGGAGAGTTGAGTTAAAGTCAGTGAACCATAGCCTAAAAATTTGAGAAAATCCCGTCTTGATTGATCATTTTGCATGAGTAAAATCCTTAAGAAATATGAATTAAGTTTAAATTAGCACAAATGCTATTTTTTTTAAATAGATCGATGAAAGTTTAACTCAATACTGACAGTATTGAGCACAGAAAATGATTTATCTTGTGGCCCGAACGATGTTTGATGGACTTGATTCCAGTCCATTAATATCAATCGTTTTTATGGCCATTTCGTATTCACCACTACCTTCTAAGTCATTGATTTCATAGTGTTGAGTTTCGAAAGTAAAGTTACTGGGTATAAGAATTTCTTTCCAAAGGTCCTCTTTATGTAATTGGCCACCAACTTTTCGCCACATAATTTTGTATGACTCAAGCTCATATTCAAAAAGCTTGGAAGAGTCTTCTCGTGTTGTTGGAGGTTCCCAACTCAGTTTAAAACCTTCGGTATTATTTGAGTCAGAAGAAGATGAAGGATTATCTGTGGGGGTGTTGGGTGAATTAGGAGAAGAGACCCAACCGTCATTTGAGCTTTCTCCACTGGAGCCACCGCCACCTTTACATGAGGAAAGTAATATAAAACATGTGATTACGCTGATAAGTTTTTTCATAGGTTTGTTTTCGGTGCTTTGTTTAAAAACCTTAGTTTTTTTTACAAAAGAGTTAATTTTTTTTTAAAAATTAGCCGATAAATGTAGTAACTTTGAAACGACATGAGAGGGAATTATGCGATATTTTTTGATAATGATGTTTGGGTTATATATCCCACAAGTTTATAGTTTTTCAACTAACACAGCTTTTAAAAAATTATGTGATTATTCTACTTTAACCTCAACTCAAAAAGAAGATGTCATTAAAGATCTTTATGGGTTGTTACCCTATCGTATAAAAGCAGAACTTAGTAGGAGTATTAGTAATTATGCTGTTCACTTGCGTGGGCATAAGGATGCTATTGAACAATGCCAAAAAAATAAGGAAATTAACCAATATAAAATAAACTGTGAAGATTTTATCAAAAGACGAGCAAGAAATTATTATACTATGCATGATGTTCTTCCGTCGATTCAACTAATCAAAGGGAATATTTTTCATGTTTTACGGGAGTATAGGCAAGAATACAAAGCATTTGAAAAAACAATGTGTGGAGATAAAAAAATTAATGTCACTCAAATTATGAATGATATTGATCCTTCAGAAGAGATCCTTAAAAGTATTGATGAAAATAGGCTGGCTAAAGCTCAGGTTTTGGTCGAGGGCTATGCTGCAAGGCTTGGAGTTGAAATTCAAGCACAAAGATTGCCAGTGGTTCATTTAAATAATAGTGAGATTCTTGCTCAAAGTATCGAAGCTGGGCCTATCTCTCTTATAGGTTGCGTGAAGGCCGGGTATATGAATTTGCAACGTTCAATTGAAGATTTATCTAAAGGGGTTTTTACTATTATAAAGGGTTTTAGGCCCAATCCCCCTAAGATGGCCGAAAAAGAGTAGAAAAAAATTATTTTAATAAAGATCAATAAAGTCATCAGTTAAAATATCTTCAGTGCCATTTGTGGCGTAGAAAAAATTATGCTGACTTCCTGGCATAAACAAAGCAGAAGGATCAATCGCTAAATCATAAGCTGTAGCATAACTTGCTTGAACCATGTCTGTCGTAACTGATGGACTGGCCGATCCGGCAATAACATAATTTGTAAGTTCTCCGTTATTTCCATCTGCAAAAAGACTTGTATTGATAAAATAATTTGCAGGTGCAAGAGTGCTCGTTAATTGAGCTAAGTCGACAAGATTGCTTCGAATGCTTTTGTTAGGAGACTCTAAGTAGCTAGCAATAAAACCAGCGCTATTGGCAGAAGAGCTAAGCTCAGACATATAATCAAACCTTACTAGGTTTGAGCGAATAGATGATTTAGAGCTGGTTGTTCCTCCGTTAAAATCTCCTACAAAACCTCCAAGAAGAGAACTAGGTTGAGGACTAGTGAGTTTATGGAGATTCACTACGTTATTATGGAGCTCGATCTCAGTCATGGAGCCCCCTAGGACACTTCCCACTAAGCCACCAGCAGTGATACTTGATGCTGTATTTGACATGACTTCTCCCAAGAAGTGAGAGTGAGTGATCTTTGCTTTGCTATCGTAAAGAGTCGCTCCAATAAGCCCCCCAATCATATTGGCCATGTTATCATTGATGATTGAGCCTTGAGAGATCTTGGCGTGAACATCACCATTTTCTATGCCCCCTACGAGTCCACCAATTTTATCTTGGGTAGATGTAATATGAATAGATAAATTCTCTATTTCTAGTGGAGCATATTCAGTTCCTAATTTTCCTGGCCCATCACCAAAACCAAGCATTCTAACAACTCCGATTGTTGAGTTATCTGGAAACTCTGAAGTATCAATAGAAATATCTTTGAGCCTAAAGGAATTAGAGATAAGTGAACCTGTAAACTTCTTTTGATCTGTAAGAGCCCCCTTTCCTCCTAGAGGAATAAACTCACTTGGTAAACTTAAAAAACTAATATCATTCGCTAAAGCATAAGACTTTGTTAAAAGATAAGGATTATCAGCAATTTGATTCCAATCATCTTTAGTTGCCAAATAAATGGGGTCAACTCGATTTCCGGCCATGAAGTCTTGAGTTTCATCTATACCATCTTGATCAAGATCCAGGGTATAAGGGATTTTAGCGAGATTGTAAAAGTTCATGTAAAAGCTTAAATGCGTTTTATTTGAGCCATTCCAAATACCATCCCAAGGGCCACTACCTAAAGAGGAATGAGCAGTAATAGTGAGAACAGAGTCATCAGGATAAAATCTTTGATAGTGAGTCCCATTGATCGTATTAACGTTAAGATAAATGGTGGGAGATAAACTTGTATCATCAACACTAGAAAAGTTGTTATCGTCAATAGTATCCACATAAATTGAATTATTGGCCACAATATCGCTTAAATTGGCTGCGGTTGCGTTAAAGTTTTTTCCGACGACTTTGGCGCAATAATCTTTGGTGGCATCTCCATTACAGTCATCAACTTCATCTAAAAAAATATAACCATCAATTTTAGTGTGTTTAAGAATAACTCCATCTTCTAAAAAACCAACCGCTCCTCCAACAATATATTCTCCAGTTCCATTTCTTCTGGATTGAATTAATGAGTGAACGTAATTCTCTTCAATGCGAGAGGCTTGATTGAGGTTTTTAGCATGCCCAACAATTCCTCCAAGGTGTGCAGTTCCCTCAACAAAGGCATTAATAATATTTCGTTTGATATAAGAGCCAGCAGAGGTTCCTATTAAACCTCCTTTAAAACCATTAGAGCTCAATAAATTGGCTTCTTGAATTTGAGCATAGATAAGATTGTGACTATAATTTGCTATATTGGCAGCATTGGTTATATTTTCAAATCCAACGAGGCCACCATGATCATATCCATTACTATGAATAAGTGTTTCAATTTTATTATTTTTTAAGAGTGCGGAGCAGGTCGATGTCGCTGAAAGCTCAACTGAGCCGACAGCACCACCAATTTGGTGGGAGCTTGTTGAACCTGACTCCGCAGAAATATTTGATTTAATATAAGACTCTGTAAGAAGACTTACTTCATTGTCGACGCTGATATTAATTTTGCCAATAGCACCACCGTAGTTTGTATAACCATCAGAGTTTATGACAAGATTTGCTTCAATAATTGATTCAGTGACTATATCTGATTGAGATAAACCAATAAGTCCTCCTACATTTTTAGGGGCCTTTATAGTCGCTGTACTAGCGATATAGTCATTTTTTAAA
>LULF01000028.1_pt1 | contig 51941 bp, 53 predicted proteins | sample 728221 | NCBI WGS metagenome assembly LULF01 (sample SAMN03860296, study PRJNA289734) | marine metagenome | biome: seawater column; feature: ocean; material: water; isolation source: Red Sea water column Station 169 - depth 500m | place: Saudi Arabia: Red Sea | collected 2011-10-15 | depth 500 m | reverse complement strand
GTATTATTGCTTGTTATTTGCTGGATTTACTGACCTCTAAGGGGATGACTAATTGGCTAAAAAAGTACTCTGATCTAAAAAAGTAAGTTTTATCTTTCAGGGCGAAACTTAGTCATTTAAAAAGTTTTCAGCACTCCAAATTCCAGTAAAACTAATTCCTGTTTTCATATTCTTTACTATATTTTTATCTAAAAAAAGAATTGTAGGGGTGGCGGTAATATTTAAATCTTTTGAGAGGTTTGGATCACTTATAAAAATAAAAGGGAAATCATTTTTTTTAATAAACTTTCGAATTTCTTTTTCTGTTTCAAAAGGGTTGATAGCAAAGATAGCATTTTTATTTATCTTTCCATCGTTGACTGAAGATTTTAAACGGGCCATCTCTAATTTACATGGCCCACAAGTGCTCATCCAAAAGATGACAAGTGATTTTCTATCAGGAGGAAAATTAAGATAATTTTCGCTCTCTGGGGAGTAAACCTTTGCCTTGTGAACTTTAAGTAGATGACCTGTTTTATTAAAGTTGTTTTTTATCACTGGAATATTTTTATAGAGAACAAATACAAGTAAACTCAAAAAGAGAATATTACTTAGGGAGAAAAAACGTTTCATTTATGTCCTAGAAGTATTTAAAAAAGGCTATTAAAGGCCATCGGGATGACGCTCGTAGCACACAATTGGTAAGATTTATTGTAAGCGACATGTTTACCTTTATTGTCAAACCAACGAACTTCAATCTTTTCGCTTGTTCGCCAGTCGCGCATAACAACAAGATCTCCCCACATGATTTCTTTTGGTGTATTAAGGGCATCATAGCTTTGAACGTGAACTAAAGTATTTGCTGAGCGAGAGAAAATAACATCGTCTAGATCATTTTCAAAAAGATCAGGATGAGAATGATAATAGTTTATTGCTTTGGCATAATATGATTTAAAATTATGAGTATAGACTTTAAATCCACTAGTCTTTAAGGCATTATTAGAAGTACAAGAAGACCAGGCGTTATGAGTTATGAATAAAGACAAAATAAGTGTCACATATAATACTATTGATTTCATAAGGTCTCCTTCGATGCGTCTATAGTTTAACGCTAACGAAACTAATATAAAAAGACAAGAAATGACAATTGATTAAGCAAACTTTAGACTAGGTCAAGAAAAATGAAGTTTAGGTTCAAAACTCTTATTAACTGCCTTACTAAATTGATGATAGAGAAAACTCAAACTTAGTAACGAACCTCTGGAGTGCTTTTAAAAAGGGATTTTCTTGTGAGAGAGGTTTTTTTAAAAGACTAATGAAACCTTAGTTTATTAATCAGGTAAGGTTGAGAGAAAAAAAATTCTTCCGATATGTTAAAGATAGGGAGGAAGTTTGAAGTCCGTTTTTTGGTTATTTGTATCACTTTTTTATTGTTTATATGTTAGTGCAACTGAGCCTGGAGAATTTTGTGATCCTGGAACTCAAAAAAGCGAACTCATTTCAGATTGGTCAGATGTTGGTGAAAAACATTGTTTAGAGGTTCAATGTCTTAAAGAAGGTGAAACTATTCAAAGAAGTCGTTGTTTTAAAAGTGGGACTCACGCTAATACAATTGAGGTTTATTTTCGAGACATCATCCGTGGTGAAGAGCTTTATGCAGAAAAATCGTTTTTTAAAGAAGTCGTTCTGGTTCCAGGAGTGACTTGTTTTGATGAATGTCGTCCTAAAGAAGAGATGGTCTTAGGATTATGGAGGAGTACTAAAAAGGGATTGGAGCGAGACAGCTGTAAAAGATGTTTTCAAAATAGAGGTGATGAGCCTCAAGAAGAACCTTATTATTTAGAAAAGGCCCAAAAATGGTTGTATCCTGGAATGCGGTGCTATCATCGATGTCAGTTTATTAAAGGAGAGTTTTCACAGCAGAGACCTTATCCTTTAGAATGTAAAAAATGTGTTGGGATGGATGGCCATGAAGCTTTGGAGTTTGAGTATTTGATAACAAAAGATGGGACTTGCTATGAATATGATTTTGAAAATAAAAAAATTCCGGTAGATGAAATTGTGTGTCAAAAATACTCACGGGTTATTTCCACTTACTATAAAAAAGGTAGTGAATATTCATTAAGAGTCTTATTATGGAAGGAAGATCCTGAATGTTTAGAAGTCGATGAGAAAACTCACGGGTCAATGTTCACTAAAACGGTTGAAAGTTCTTTGTGTTTAGAAGAAAGTGTTGATGACTCAAGTAGAAACAGGTCCAAAGATAATGATACTAATGAAGTAAAGAAATCAAGGCAATCTAGCAAGGCCATTAAAGAATAAAAACATTATTTAATTTCTAAATTGTGTACGCATCGTGATATAAATCATACTATTTCGCTTTAAATGTATATAATGTGTTAAAACTTAATATATGAGATAGATATGATGATTTTATTTAACGATATAACTAGCAAGGATACTTATCTAGGTGGTAAGGCTCAAGTTTTAGGTCTATTAACTCAACAAGGATTTAATGTTCCTCCTGGTTGTGTTCTTACGGCACTGCCTGAGAAAGAACAAGAATGGCAAGACTTATTTAAATGGTGGATGTCTTTGAATGAACCTCCTTTGGCCATTAGAAGTTCAGCTGCTCAAGAAGACTCAAAAGATCATAGCTTTGCTGGACAAAATAAGACATTTTTAAACGTTTCTAGCGAAAAAGAAATCAAAGAGGCCATAAAGAAATGTTTTGAGTCGATTGATGCAACGGCCTCTAAATCTTACCGTGAATATTTTTTGAAAAATGATAAAAATGCAGGAATGAATGTTGTTTTGCAGAAAATGGTTGCGCCGTCAAAGTCTGGTGTTTTTTTTAGTCAAGATCCACGAGGTATTAAAAAAGAGAGTTGGCTGATTGAGGTGATAGATGGTTTAGGAGAGGATCTCGTTTCTGGGAAAGAAACGCCACATCAGTATTCTCAAATCGACCAAGGCGATGAGTCTTATCTTTCTTATGCTTTAATTAATGAAATTGCTCAAGTTGGGATTAAAGTCAAAAACTTTTTAGGTTACGAAGTTGATATGGAGTTTTGCTTAGATCATAAAAATGAATTATTTATTTTACAAGCAAGGCCGATAACAACTCTTCATTCTAAAAATTTAGATGAAGACTATATTATCAATGAGCTAAAGCGATTGAAGAAGCTTAACCCCATTAGGACGACTTGGGATGGACATACTTTTTCAGAGTGGACTGGAAATCCTGGTTTTTTGACTTTTTCATTGTGGCAGGAGGCTTTTTCTCCTCATTATTCTTTTGGTGATGCTCTAGAAAAGCTGGGATATTTGAGCTTTAAAGATGAGGATTTCTCTCCTCATACTTCTATCTTGGAGTCTGTCTTTGGTCATGCTTATATTAATTTGAATAAACTGGCCCCCCTTTTTTTTGGACCTATACCGTATAGGATTGTGGCAACCCCTAGAACTCATTTAAAGTTTGATTATCGTAAACTCAATATGGTTACAGTTTTAAGAACACCTTATTCCGTATTTAAGATGTTAAAAGTCGGGTGGTATTTGAGTACAAGTAGAAAAAAAATAATTAATACTTGTCAAAAGGAACTAGCAACTTTTAAAGATAAAATGAATCGTCCTATTGAACCAAGTCTTTATAGGAATTGGAGTGTAGAGGAATTAGTAGAGAGGTTTCTTAAAGAGCATGAAAGCTTTTCTCGTCATGCTTTGTATTGGCCATTTATCCTCATTATCTTAACCGAGTCTTCGATGAGCTCTTTAAACGCGTTATTAAAAAGTATTATTGGAGAAAAACAAGCTCAGGAAAAGTTAAAAAAATGGCTTGCTTTGGGAATTCATACTACGACAGCTGAAATGAATCGTTATTTTAAGAAAGCTTGTGCTTATCCAGAAAAAAGACCATTTTTTATGAGTCGTTATGGTCATCGCGGTGCTGGTGAGTTGGATCTAAGTAAACCACGTTGGGTTGAGTTAGGTGAAAAAGCTTTTTATCAGTTAGAACCAGAGCAGTATGATGTCTATAAAGAGCGACAGAAAAGCAATAAAAATCTTGTTTATGATGAGATTCAGAAGTTGGATAGTTTTAAAAGAAGTATTGTTCTTGATGAGTGGAAACTTCTGAAAGAAATGCTTGAGTTGAGAGAACGTTGGAAAATGGAACTTCTAAGGCCTTATTCTCATATCCGTTTTTTAGCTTTAGAGATTGCGAAAAGATTTGATTTAGGTGATGATATCTTTTGGTTAGATAAAAATGAAATACAAAAACTCCTTTTAGAGAATTATTCACTTCAATTACAGAAGAAAGTTGATAGAAGACGAAAAGAAGCTAGGGCCTTTAAAAAGGTTCACTTACCAGATGTCTTGGCCTTGGAGGAATTAGATGCAATTATTAGCGGAGAGCATAAGGAGATTTTGAGTAAAACTTCTTTTAAAGGTGAACCCTTATCTCCTGGAGTCGTTCAAGGTAGGATTAAAATTATAAATGATATAGAGGGAATTGATCTTGAAGATCTTGAGCCTGATACAATCATTTTTGCCCATGCGACAGATCCTGGATGGACACCTGTTTTTACAAAAATAAAAGGTATTATTGTTGAAAAGGGAGGAGTCCTTTCACATTGTGCAATATTGGCACGGGAGATGGATATTCCGGCAATAAGTGGGATAAATATAAATCATGACTATCTTAAAGATGGTTTGAAAATTTGGTTGGATGGAACTCATGGTACTATTAGAGCAGTTAATTAATCACCCTGAAAATGTCAATCTATTAATTGTCCCGACAGTTCTCATTCCTTTAACTTTAGTGAGTGTTGGAATTAGTGTGATTGCGACATTTATTGCTGGTCTTTTTGGGATTACTTTAAAAACAGAGGGGCCAAAACGTTTATTAGAACTTTTGCTAAAGCCAAAAATTATTTTTAGTGCATTACTCTTAAATACTCTTTTTTTGGGAGGATGGTGGGGATATCAGTATATTCAAAATATGCCAGCATTTATTTTTACTATTAATCAAAAAAATGCGCACTTGGCAAAAAAACCATCTAAGCTTGTCTATTCTGACCGGCCCGAGAAAAAAAATTATGCTTCTTATGTAAATAAAAAACCGAGTAAGCTAAATTTGAAGCTCATTCAAACGACTAAAGTTCCAGGAGGAGTTTTTCGTTGGGGGGTCCTGGGTAAGAAGACTCTTTTTTTTGGAACGAGCGAAGGAAAGACTTATGAAGTTTCACAAAGTGATCTTTCCATTATCCGAGAGATTTTTGTAGGGACATTTGTTTCACCCTCTCCGATTATTTGGAATAACTTACTTATTCATGGTGAAGGCTTACATGATACTCATCATGCTAGAATTTATGCTTTTGATTTAACAACTGGTCAGTTATCTCAAACCTTTAGGACAAAAGGGCATACAGAAGGAACACCCGTTATTGCAGATTTGAATGGAGATGCTTATCTCGTTTTCCCTGCAGGAAGTGATGGGCTTTATGCGGTTAACCCTCAAAATATGGAATTGAGGTGGCATAATAATGATGGACATACAGATTCAGAAGTTCGTATTGATGAGAGGAGTGTTTTTGTTGGCACAGGAAGAGATAAAGGAGATAGTAGTAAATATCGCTCTTATGCATTGTCTTATGACTTAGTAACGGGAAAGACTAATTGGAAAAGAGAGTTACCTGCCTCTAGCTGGATGAAGCCTGCCATTATTAATGAAAACGTCTGTTTCATATATGGAGAAGTTTATTTTAAGTCTGACTTTGGCGGCATTGACTGTTTTCATAAAAAAACTGGTAGACCAACACAGACATATCGTTCGATGAGCCCTATTGTCAGTATTCCCCTTTCTGTTGGTGATGATCTTTTTTATGCAAATAATGCTGGGGAGGTTTGTCGTATTGATACTAAGCAGAAGCAGTTGAGGTGGTGCGCGGATACAAAAGGAGATGGGAAAAATTCATTTGCCTCTGTTGCCTATGATCCTTTTCGTAACCTTTTGATTTACCCTTCTCGAAATAAAGGGTTGTTTGTGTTTAGTCCTAAATCAGGAGAGCTTATTAAGCACTGGAAACCATCTGAAAAAGAAGAAAAATGGCATACGACCTATGCAGGAGTTATGGTGACTGAAAACTTTTGGTTTTTAGCTGATATGAAAGGTCATATTAGAAAGCTAGATCCAGTCGGGCTTCCTTTTCAATGAGTAAAGAAAAACTCCTAATAGATAACTAAAAAGATGAACTTTCGCTTCTAGATGATTTGTTTCCTTGGAAACTAAACTATAAATCAAGATAAAAAGTGTGATTGAAAATAAAAAATATTTTTTTGTTTTAAGAAGCCATAGAGAAAAAAGGCCAAGTAGAGCGGAACTACTCCCAAGAAAAATTTGTTTTTTGGAAGCAAGGACAAAACAAAATGCAAGTGAGACTAGGTGAATAAATAAAATCAGTATAATGAAGTTTGTTTTTTTTATTTGGGCCAAAAATTGAGGGCCAAGGATAAGGAGGAGGATGGAATTGATACTTAAATGTAAAAAATTATAATGAAGAAAAAAACTACTTAGAGCAGTTAGCCCATACCACTTAAGAGGGCTAGATGTATTAAAGGCAAACATCTCAAGTAAGCTAATCTTACTTGTTATCCCAAACAAATGCTCGGCTTTAAAAAATTGAGCTGTAAAAAAAACGATAAAAAAAATAAGAACAATTATTCCTGTAAAATAAAACTTTCTATAACGTTGATCTTTTAATTTTGACGTTTTTATTTCCATAGAGAGTCTATTATGAAGTATTTTTTTTCAAATAACAAAGAAATACTAAAGCTAAAAAGGAGTCGGGGCATAAATAAAACTTGAAATCTTTTCTTTTGTCTTAAGAAACAAGTCAAGGCTTTGTTGATCTCTTCGTTTTTCTAGTTGATTCAATGCCATTAAAAGAATGGCCAGAGGGTTATTGATGGCATGCTTGATTTGGCCGTCATTTAAGAAATACCATTCAACACTTAATTCCCTTCGTTGAACAGGTGTTATTTGTTCAATGCTAGGCTTGAGTACTGTCACATCATGTTGAAAACCAAGGAAAAAGTCTTCTTTGGTTTCTTTGTCAGTATAAGGCAGGATAAGGAGCCTATTCCAAAACGTTTCTTGTGACTTTTTGTAGTTTATAAGGTCAATAAGGCAGGCTTGATAATTACTAAGTCTTTCTTTTAATTGAATGATACTTGTTTGATCTGTGAGTTCTCCTTGAAGGAAATTACAGTTTTTTCCAAGAACTTCATGTTGAGCATAACCTGTCATTTCAAGAAATTTATCATTAATAAACTCGAGTTGTTTTTTTTTATCATTTTTGGCATAGCAAAAGGCAAAGGGAAATGTGTTTGAGTATTTGTTGAGTTGTTGCATTAATTTTGACATCTTTATATTATATCCTCTCTAGGTATTCCTGTATAGAACTTAAACTAAGTATAAGTTCTTATTTTCTTGATAAAAGGCTCATATTTAGATAAGAGAAGGCAATGAGTAAATTATTTTTTCTTCTAGCTCTCTTGTTATCTCCTTTAGCGCTTGCTCAACCTAAAGCTTTGTGTGTAAAGGATCTTAGATTACCCTCAGATTATAAGCCAATTATGCGTTTAAGGGCTTCTTTGAGCGAAGATGAGCATTTGTGTAGTGGCTTTATGATTGGTAAAGCTTGCGCGTTAACAGCTGGGCATTGTCAAAAATCGCTAAACTTTGCAGAGTTTAGAGTTCCTGATGGTGATGACTTTGTGATTAAAGCATCTGATGAAGAAGATATTTATCAAATTGACACTGATTTTATTGTAAAAAAGACTGGCCGAGCTGGTGGAGACTTTACAGTCTTTAAATTAGAGAAAAATAAATTAACTGGACTTTACCCTGGTGAGGTCTATGGTTATTTAGAACTTTTTTATCACACACCGAAAACTTCAGAAGAAATTATGATTGCTGGATATGGCTCTCAATATACTAATGCTAAAAGGTACCATTCGCAAAAATTCTCGGAGGGAGAAGTTCTTAAAACTTATTATCGAAGAGGCTTGCCTTTTATTCCAACATTACACTCTGTGACTTATAATGCTGGTTCAACAGGAGGAGACTCTGGGGCCCCTATTTTCTTGAAAGCAACTGGCCAGGTTATAGGTATTCACAATGCAGGGAGCTGTAGCTATGGCAATCATTTGCAAAATTTTGGAACTTTACTTGATAAACAAAAAGATTTAGAACTCGCCATTAAAAAATGTTTAAACTCTGAATGATTAAAACTTCTCTACTGTGAGGATAGATGAGAAAATTTTAAACTTTTGACAAATTTTCGGGCACTCTTTTTTGCATCATTTTCAATCATCTGTCCGTTATACCATTCATTTATGCCTAGATAACCATAAGCTAGATAGGCATCGTAGGCATTGTTATAACTCATAAAATTTTCAGTATAAGTACTCTCATCTTTTTGAAGTGAATGTATCCACTCTTGAGTTAGGATAAAATAGATATGTCTTGTTATTTGCTGAAGCGTTTTCTCTTCTGAAAGTCTTTGGGCGATTAACTTATACTTATGTTTTAAATTGTTAAAACTAAAAAAGATTTTTCCATCAGTAAGGTAAGCGTTAGCACCTCCTTCGAGTTGCTCCTTGATAACAAGATTTATTGGGTCTCGCCAAAAAGCATCAGCAAAGTCATTAAGTAAACTTTGTAGCTGATCTTGTAATAAGTCTTTTGTAAGAACTGTCTTTGAATTAAGAAGTAAAAAAGTTTGATTTTGTTTTGATATTTGAGCGAGCTTTTTGTCAATTCGACTAACAAAAGGCGAAGTCTCAGATTGCATAAAGCGTGGATGCCTAAGAACAAACCAGTTTTGCTCTTTTGTTCTTCCAAAAGTTATTTGAGTGTCACCTTCTGGGAAAATATCGAGTGTAATCCCAAGCCCTTTGAGAAGATAATATCTTTGTGCTCCTGGAATACCGGTGCCAGCACCTTCTGATAATTGATTGATTTCAAGATTGATCTTGATTTTTTGGGAACTAATATAAGGTCCATAAGCGATATAAGGAAAGTTTTTAGTGTCCACGAATACTTCAAAAATACCTCTAAGAATCTTTGAAGCTTGCCCCTGACTTTTTTGAAGGATATTTTCGATAGCATTAGCAAGCATAAGAGATTTTTCAATCTTAGCTAGAGCGGAGCCATCTTTTCCTGCAACATCAAATTGAGTTATGGCATTGGGGGTAGAAACTGTATAGTATCCCGAATCGATAAGATTTAATAAGGCTTCTTCAGTTTCTAAAAGATTTATTTTTTTTATATATGTTTTTAACCAATTTTGAGCAATAACTCCAAGGCTTATTCTGAGCTCTTCCCCAGATGTGATCTTTTGATCATTGGCCAAGAAGTCATAAAGATTTGCTTCTCCCGCCTGATTAATATAAATATTGGAAGGCTTGTTTACAAACTGCAAGAGGCTTTTAGACAGTTGACATGCGGCTGTTTTTGCTTCCTCTGATTCAATTATTTGGTTTTGATTGGTGTCTATCGAATTAGAAATAAAAGAGGTGATATAGAGTGGAAGTTCTTTATAATTTGCATCGAAAAACTCTTGTGAAAAGGCATCATAGGAGTTATCAGAATACTTTTTTGAACAATCAATTTTTGCAAAGACAATTGATGGGGTGAAAAAAATAATAGAAATGAAATAGGAAAATTTTAATATATGTTTCACATTGCTCCTTTTTGGTGGATTCTCTCTAAGTGATTTACATATGAAAATGGGCAGTGAAAAGATTACATTTTTACTTAAATATCAAAGATTAGGAGTCTGTCTCTTGACCATTGTGTTTTATGTGCTAATTTAGCTATATATCACTTCAAGGAGTCTCCATGAAAATTTTTGTTTTTTCTCAGGGGCAACAAATAGAGCAACAATTATCTCAGCTCGAACTTGATAATTGTCGTTTTATTCACGTAACGTCAGAAGACGAATTGATTGAGCATGAAGCGGAAAAAAGTATTCTGATTGTTGATATTGATTCAGTTAAAGATTACGGATTTATTTTAGCCTCAAAAATAGCAGGAAGGTCTGATAAAAGGTGTTTACTGGTAGGAATTACAACGATGGATGTTGATCCTAGGGATACCAAGTTTGACTTTTTTCTAGGATCGTTTAGTGAGATTAAGGACCGTTTTAAAGAAATAGTTTGCCGATACGATGAAATGGAATAGTGTAATAAAGACATCGCAATACAAAGTGGCCATCGCAATACTCTTAATTGGTTTTGGTTCAGGTTTATTTTCATTCTTACTGCATGAGTCAGTAGTTAAAGTCTCTGGTATTATTGGAACTGATAAGGTTTTTAGTCTTTCTACGACAATCGTTTCGATCTTATTTGCCCTTACATCTTTGTATTTAACGAAGTTTTTATTTAAAGACACTAATGGGTCTGGTATTCCACAAGTAAAATTGAGTTTAGTCGCTTATAAGGGAAGGATGCCTAAGCGGATGCCACTTGGAAAGTTTGTGACCTCTTTTTTGACTTTATGCTCAGGTTTATCTTTTGGAAAAGAAGGTCCTATGGTTACGATATCTGCAGCATGGGCACATTTGGTGTCATTTTTTTTAAACCTTAATCGGCAATTGACAAAAGTCTTAGTTACTTCGGGTGCAACTGCGGGGCTTGCTGCTGCTTTTAATACTCCAATTGCTGCTGTTGTTTTTACCATTGAAGAAGTTTTAGGCCAACTTAACACAAAGTATTTAGGTCCTATTGTGTTAACTTCTGTCTTAGCTTCGGTCACTTCTTATAAGCTTTTGGGTAATCATGCTACCTTTATCCCTTTACACTATAAATTTCATATTGAGTGGCATTTGATTTTGTATCTAGGTTTAGGTCTTATTATGTCGGCAATAGGCTATTCTTTAGTCAAAATGATTATTTTTTTTAAGCGGATTAAACAAAACTATTTTTTAAAAATCGATTTTGTTTTTGTTATTCTTGCTGTTTTGTTGACTGCTCTTTTTTCTTTATATAATCCCCAAGTTTTAGGTGATGGAGTTGAGACAATTAACTCTTTATTACAAGGGCATGCATCACATTTTGTTATGGGAATGGTGATTCTTTTTCTTATTAAGTTTGTCTTAATTTGCACCTCTTATAGTACTGGTTTAAGTGGGGGAATTTTTATGCCCGTTCTTTTTCTTGGAGCATTAGGTGGGGGGATTTATGGCCTATGTTTACAAAAATTAGGTATCAATGGGATAGAAGTGGGAGCTTTTGCTCTTTTGGGGATGACCTCTTTACTGGTCGCTGTGATTAGAACTCCTTTTACAGCCTTCGTTATGCTCTTTGAAATGACTAGAGATTATGAGCTTATTCTTCCTTTGATGATTTCTAGTATCGCTGCTTATTGGATTTCAACAAGAATTTCTTCGGAATCGGTCTATGAGTCAGTTGCTGAATATGAGGGGGTACATTTGCCAACTCAAGCGGATAATGAATGCCTTAATGATATGGTGGTTGAAGATTGTATGGCCAAAGAGGTATTAACCTTAGATGCTGATTCTTATGTTAAAGATATAGTTGATTCTGTTCGCCAAACCGACTTTAGTGGTTTTCCGGTTTTAAGAAACAAGAAGCTTATTGGTGTTATCAATCGAGCAGAAGTTTTAGAAGCATTTGAAGATGAGCCTGAAAAAAAACTTCATGATGCCACAAAATATTCTGTTATTTCTATTTACCCCGATCAAAGTCTTTTAGTGGCTTTAGATAAAATGAAGCGTTTTGAAATAGGACGTTTACCAGTTGTGAGTAGGTTTAATGACAAACAATTATTAGGTTTAATTACTCCAGAGGATATTGTTAACCATTTAGGTTTGTCGCGTCAATCTGGAGACTGATTATTACTGTAGATTTTAGTCCATTAGAATTATTTTGTTTTTTGATTTGCAAAAAGTAATTCTTTTTATAGTTTAGGTTCAAAATGAGTTAGGTATTTGAGGAGAGATTATGAAGTATTTTGTATTATTAGGTTTATTATTGGGGCACAGTTTTGCCTACGCGAACTTATCATTTGAAACTAAGACTCAGGTTAGCGTTCAAAAGATCTTAAAGGAGACCTCTAATGAGTCTCGCTCAATACTAAACAATTGCCAAACTGTTGCAAGCACAGGAGAAGAGGTTAAGAAAGGAAGTAAGGGAGCTTATTGCTGTCGTAAAATCAATAGAGCAAGTAGAATAATCTGTGCAACTGGTTTACGTTTTGCGTGTGAAAGGAAACCAGGTTGTTATTGGGGTTGTTGAGTTTCCTTTTTAACTAGAGTTTTATTCAGCGTAAAGGCTTCTCAGCTCTAATGTTTTGCAATTGTCAGGATTAACCAAAAGTGCATCAATTTGAAAGCCGCTCATGAATGAGCTTGCTGCAGAGTAGACCCAGACCTTATAGGGGTAATCGTTGTGAATTGTTTTATAACGACTTTCCCAGCTTTGCTCAGGCTTTAGTTTCGCTTTTAACCCATAGAATTTTTCGTAATATGAGCCTTCTTGCTGTATTCTTTTCATATAGTCATACTTCACCTTGTTATCACAAGCATACCCATTCAAGGTTATAAAAAAAATAAGGGCACTGAAAAACTTAACATTTGTCATTTTTTCTCCTTTCATTTGATATATAAACTCGCCAGCTTTTTTGCAAGTAGACTAGTAAAAAAGACATATTCAGGGTTTCTTTTGAACAAAAGTTAAATATCAAGCATTTTTTGAATAAAAACTCTGAGAATTAGGTAAATTTTGATATACTGCTTTTTAGCACACACCGAGTTAAAATAGGAAGTGGAAGACATAAGAAAAACGGATTTTTCATGACTAAAATACCATTTATTTTAATTGTATTGGCCATTTTTATGAGTGGGTGTGGAGACTTATTTCATAAAAATATGCAAACCGATACTTCTGATTATAGGCAATTTGCGACATGTGAAATGAATGTAGATGCATTTGGCTATATCCTAGAGAAAAATATCAAGGGAGATATTCTTTGTTTACAAGAAAATTTAAACTTGTTTATTGATACAGTTAAGACTGATCGACCAGGATATATATCGAAGTCTGTTTTAAAAGATTTTATTTTAAATGGCCCCATGGATGTCGATCCTGAAATGGTGGGAATTGTTGATTCCGTTTTTGATTTAAGTCATTTAATCATGGGGACAGAAAGAGATTATATTTATAAAACAGATGTTGATGTTCTTTTGGACTTCTTAGTCTATTTTAATCAACATATATGGAAAATTTATAAACTTTTTTCTTCTAAAGATGATGTTAATTATTCGCGACATTTAAGAGAGCGACAAGTTGTTTATAATGATTTTACTTTGATTGCGAGTAAGCTTAAATCTATTTATAGAGGTAATAGGGAAGACCTTGACCTTATCGATATAGAGAAATTTATTTTTAACTTTTTTAAAAATGAGCCTGAGACTTTAAGAGATATTCGAAGTGCTATGTTTTTAAAACGAGTTTTTTTAGGTGGAGAGATATGGAGTTTAACTCATGAAGAGTTTGTTTATGGTCTTGATGTTTTTCCAATCTTGGCTCAAATTGCTTTTGATGTGGCCAAGGTCGATAGTTACGAATTTCAAAACGAACAGGAGACTTTGACTAAAATTTTTCTAAACGATATTGATATTCTTCGAAACACATTGTTTTTTAATGATGGTTCACAAGAAAGTGTATTTAATATTTATAATATTATTGATTTATTGAGTAATCTTGCACCAGATTTTTTACCTGTAGATATTTCTAAATATCCCAGAGAATTAATGCAGTTAAAAAATATTTTTTTGGGGAACTCCCATGAAGACTTTTTAGCACAAGAAGTTTATTTGGCTTTAGATCATGTTGATGAAGTCCTCTCAGAGGCTAATCTTTTCTATCGAGTTTATGATTTTTATCGCGATGAACTGGATAGCCCTGATCCCATTTCCCATGACTTTAGTGACTTTCCCGTAACAAACTCAAGGGAAAAAATATTCTTAGACCACTTTGCTCAAATCGTTCATAACTATAAATATATAAAAGGGAATGTTACTTCTCCTTATTATACTTTTGAGTATTATCGTAATGCTAATTCTTTCTTTCAAACAGCAAGTATCGAGTACGTGCTTAAAATTGCGATGAGCTATTATGGTAAAGAAAACCCTCAGGCCCGAGGGGGTTATGATATGACCCTAGATGAAACAGTCACCATGATTGATGACTTTAAATGGTTTCTTAAAGACCAGGGAATTATTAGTATTGGAAGAAAAGGAGGAGGGGAAGTTCAAGGGGTTGCCAATAATTTAGTTTTAATGTCTACACTTTTTCAATACCAATCAGATGGTTGTAGCTCAGCAACAGTATGTATGGAAATTCCAGAGTTGACTGAATTTTTAGTTGGACTCTTAACAGCAGTTGAGGTTAAAGACTTTTTTACGGATACAATGCTTGGCCTTTGTCAAGATAGTTTAGATCAGTATGATCGAATATCACCTGCATGTTTTAGAAGAAATTTTATTAAGGTCATTGAAACTAAAATACCAGGAGATGGGCGTTCTTTGGCAGAGTATATGCCTTTACTCTATGAATATCTTCAGCAGTTAACTGCGGATATTCCTGAGGGCGATCCTATTACGGACTCCGAGGAGTTTATGGCCTTTATTACAGAAACAGAGTCCTTTACTCGCTCATGTATGTATTATGATCCGGAAAAGACGGAAGAGGTGTATCTAAAAGCTAATGATGCTTTTGCTGTTTTCGCAGGACTATTGAATGTTGAATCCACTCTTTTAAGATTTGATTTAGATCAGAATAATAATATTGATGCATATAATTCTAATGGGCAAAACGAAGTGCTTAATGCCTATTATTCAGTCTATAAAGGGGCTTTAATTGCGCTGGTGGAAGGTATTGTAAATAATAAAATTATTGCTCGTTTGTTGGCCAAACCGATTTTTCAATATTTGGTGAAATATAGTGAGGTTCCAAGTACATCAGACTTTAGCTCAATCTGGCGATTTGCAAAATTTATTTTAAAAAGAAATAAGGCAGCAGATATTTCACGCACAACTATAGCTACAATGTTAAGAACTATTAATGAGCAATCAGGTAGCTCAGACTATCCGTATAAATGTGAAGAGTGCTGGCGGGACCCTACAGTTGAATGTGAGCCAGAGGGAGAGCCATGGGATTAAGTAGTTTCTCTATTGATAATTAAATGAGCTGTTTAATTCATCACTTTTTTTAATGGCTGGAAGATCTTGATTGAGTTCTTCAAGAATAAGCTTAGGAACTTGGATAGCGCGATATTTTTTTCCATTTGAAAGTCTAATCCAATACCCATCAATAACTTCTCTTTTTGCAGTCGATAGTTTTATGGGCTTTACAGAAACAATATGCTCTAAATTGATTAAGATATTTGTCTTTTCATCAATTTGCTGAGCTTCATTGCGAGTAATAATAGTAAACTTTTTTAAATTCATGGATAAATCTCCTACATATCTTATAGCAAAGTGTTTTCATTTGGTGTTTATTGAAGTTTGAAATTGAAAATTTTATAGAGATATTAAGTATCTAATTAGTTGTTTTTTTGATGCTTGCTTCGGATTTTGCTTTATGCTAAATTGAGATCATCCAAGTCAAACCTAAGTGAAATTAATAAAGATGAAACTTACAAACTTTATCAAAGATATTGGTTATGCTGAAAATACAGCACAAATTAGACGTAAAGTTCTAATCGAACAAATGCATCAAAAAATTTCAAAACAGCAAGATTGTTTTAATTGTAAGGGCCATTGTTGTACTTATTCCTATAATTCAATGAGAGTGACTCCACTAGAGGCTTTAGATGTCTATTTTTATTTATTAAATAATAATCTTATAAATCAAAGTTTAGTTGAAAAGCTTAAAAAGAATATTAAGGATTTTCGCTTAGATCGTGAGGTTTATATAAGTGGAGACAAAGAACTCAGAAGATATTATACATGTCCTTTCTATAAAAATGGAGTAAAAGGGTGCGGAATTGGCTTAGGTCATAAGCCTTATGGTTGTATTGCTTTTATGCCTTATGAGACTAATGTTTCTATTGCAGGAAAATGCTCAACTAACACGCAAGTATTAATAGAGCGTGAAATTTTAAATCCAGAAGATGACCTTATTAATCAAAACATCCGTAACTATTTTGGTTTGTATTGGACGAAAAAAGATTTGCCTTCTGCGCTAATGCACTTCGTAAGGACTTTCAATAAAAATCTAAATTTTAACATATGAAAAAAGTTAAAATTGACTATAATAAAATCGTACACCGAAGGTTTAAGAAAAGTGTTTATATATCAAGGAAGGAGTAAACAATGACAAAAGCGGTTCGTGTTCAAGCAAAAATGGGAACATTTAAAATTCCAACCAGGAAATTTGAAGTTCCATGTGATGTAAATGGAAACCCCCTAAGAGTTAGTGAATATTTTGGAGAGAATGTTTTTGATTTTTCTAAGTCAGAAATTCTTACAAAGCAAGATAAGGCTGATATTCAAGACGTCTTACTAAAAAAGAAAAAATTAACAAAAGAAATGGCCGATAAATTTGCCAATGCAGTTTTAAATTGGGCCACAAGTAAGGGAGCGACTCACTTTACTCATTGGTTTCAACCAATGACGGGAGCTACTGCAGAGAAACATGATGCTTTTTTATCAATTGAAAACGGCCAACCGATTGAAAAGCTATCTGCCTCTCAACTTACTCAAGGAGAGCCAGATGCTTCTTCTTTTCCTCATGGAGGTTCTCGTTCTACTTTCGAAGCGAGAGGTTATACTTCTTGGGATTTAACTTCTCCTATTTTTTTAAAGTCTCATGAGAATGGAAAAACACTAACGATACCTACAGCTTTTGTATCTTATTTGGGAGATGCTTTAGATATAAAAACTCCTTTATTAAGATCGATTACACAACTTTCTAATGCTGCTACGAAATTTTTAAACTTAACGAGTGGTAAGAGTAGAGAAGAAGATAAGTTCACTCATGTGGATGTAAGTTGTGGATGTGAACAAGAATATTTTTTGGTCGATAAAGCTCTTTTCTTCGAAAGACCTGACCTTGTGATGGGAGGGAGAACATTATTTGGTGCGGGAACTTCTAGAAATCAACAGTTGGAAGATCATTATTTTGGAACCGTACCAGAGAGGGTTATGGCCTTTATGCAAGAAGTAGAGGTTGAACTTTATCGTTTAGGTATTCCAGCAAAAACAAGACATAATGAGGTTGCACCAGGGCAGTTTGAAATAGCACCAATTTTTAATAGTGGAAATGTTGCTGTTGATCAAAATCAAATGGTTATGTCAGTCCTTCAATCAGTGGCCATTAAACATGAATTTGTTTGTTTGTTACATGAGAAGCCTTTTGCAGGGATTAATGGTTCAGGGAAGCATTTAAACTGGTCTATGGGATCATCTAAAGCGGGTAACCTTTTGGAGCCGACTGATAGCCCTCATACAAATTATCGTTTTCTGGCCACTGTTGCAATTATTTGTGAAGCCTTAAATAGACATGGTGGCTCTTTGAGAACAGCAATTGCTTCACATTCAAATGATCATCGTTTAGGGGCAAACGAAGCTCCACCAAGTATAATCTCAATTTTCCTAGGAGATACATTAACTAAAATTTTAGAAGCTTATGCTGCGGGTAAAAAATATACAGAGGAAGATGCAGGATTTTTAGATCTTGGTGCTGACCAATTGGCCAGACTTGTTAGGGATAATACTGACCGAAACAGAACATCACCTTTTGCTTTTACTGGAAATAAGTTTGAATTTAGAGCGGTCGGGTCTTCTCAAAATGTTGGGATTCCTATGACCATTTTAAATGGTGCAGTGACTGATGTCCTTAATGATATGAATGAGAGAATTGAAAAAGAGTTAGGTGAAGGTAAAGAAGTCAATGAAGTCTTAATTGACATAACTAGAGACCTTTATAATAACGCTAAAAAAGTTGTTTTTAATGGAGATGGATACTCTAAAGAATGGGAAGAAGAAGCTGAAAAAAGAGGGTTACCAAATTTAAGAACTTCTGCAGATGCTCTTAAACTTATTGCTGATTCTAAGAAAAATACTTTCTTAACAAAATTGGGTATATATTCTGAAAATGAACTGACAATGCGTTTTAATGTTAGAGTAGAAAGATATTGTAAGCACAGAATTATTGAGTTTAGAACGCTTGTCAATCTCATTCACAAAGATATCCTTCCTGCAACGATTGAATACAAAGGTGTTTTGGCCAACTCAATTGATGAACAGAAAGATGTTGGTATTGAAGCTAAAGTTGATACTATTTTACTTAAGCAAATCAATGATAAAACTACTTCATTATATGAAAAAACAGAAAAGCTGATGAAGGAAGTTGAAAAGTTAGGTGAAGAAATTCAAGATGCTGAAAAGATTGCAAATGAATTATTACCGCTCTCAGAAGAAATGGCTGAAGATATAGCCTTTTTAGAAGAAAATGTAGCCGAGGATCATTGGCCGCTTCCAACTTATTATGATTTATTATTCGTAAGATAATGAAATAATTTATAGTTCTAAAGGAAGGCTCTTTGTTATAAAGAAATTTATAGCAAAGACCTTTTTTATTAGCCGCGTCAAGGTAATTTTTACAAGGAACTCAAAGCTCATTTGTCATTCAATTAAAGAAAATCTAGAACATTCTTAATTTTTTTTCTAAGGGAGAAGTATTAATGAGAATGTTCAATCTTGTTTTAGTAATGTTATTAAGTGTGTTTCATGTCTATGCACAGGAAGTTGGAGTTGTTGAAATTGATGAACCAATTGCTAGTGATGGAGTTTATCTTATTTATGCCACTGATGGGCGAATTTATGAAATTGACCAGAGTAAAAGAAAGTTAATTGAGCTTTCATATCAGGCTTTGGAAAATCGAGTGGCGATTGATCTTAAAATCGAAAATGATACCACTACTGATGATATCCTAGGAAAAAGAAGCCAAATTAAGTCTGTTCAGTTAACAGATAAAATTCTTAGGGAAGAAATTCATCAAATAAAGTCGAATTTTGAATTACAAAAAAATAGAGAACAAAATACGGCCAGCTTAAAAAATGCGTATGTTACAAATGTAGAATCTGAAGCCGTTGCTAAAAACCTTTTTTTAACTATGAGAACTGACACTAAATCTCGTTCACAATGTTTTAATCGCGCTCATGTTTGGGCCTGGGAATTAAATAAAAGATATATAAAGGGAAGAAAAATTCAAGTTGGTAAAATTTGGCTTTTTTTCACTAAGAAATATATTCGAAATTATAATTATAAATGGTGGTTTCATATTGCTCCTTATATTACGGTTAACCATGATCTAAGAGTTTTAGATAGAAGCTTTACGGATGGGCCAAAAAGTGAAAGAGAGTGGACGGATCGATTTATCAAAAGTAAGCAATCGTGTCCGGAAGTTTTTAAATATAGTGATTATAGAGAACATCAAATGGCCGAAGATTGCTATGTAATAAAGTCGAGTGTTTTTTATTGGCAACCATGGCAAGTTAAGAATGTCGAACTTCAAGGTGAAGAAAGAACAGAGTGGCTGTATGGAGAGCTTAAAGCTGCTTATAGAAATGCCATCAGTTGGTTTGCCAGAGTTCCATAAAACTAAATATTTATAGCGATGAATAATAAAGAAAAGGGCAGTTTTTTGCCCTTTTCTTTATTTGTGACTATACTTAATTTGATGAAGTTTTTTTATTTATTGATCTATTTAAGTTTGAGTTTAATCATAACTTCCTGTGGAGAAGCAGCTGGTGATGGTGAAGGCAGTGATGGGGTTTCTGTTAGTTCTCATCGAATCTTTGTCAGTTCTAGTACTCATACTGGAAACTTGGGGGGAACTTCAGGAGCGGACTCAATTTGTAAAAATCTCGCCTCTCAAGCGGGGCTGGTGAGAACTTACTCTGCTATCATTAGTGATAATACGAACTCCGCTAAAAATGAGCGTTTGGTGTTTTCTGGGGCAATTTATACTGTCGATGCCTCTGGTCAGCAAAATCTGGTGGCAAACTCTGGCTCAGCACTTTGGAATACTGACTCGACTGACCTCCTTAATGAAATTAATTTGGACGAAAATGGTAATATTGTAAACGATAATGTTTGGAGTGGAACTGATAGTGATGGAGGCAGTTTGAATACGAATTGTTCAAGTTGGACTAGTAGTTTAGTTTCTGAATCTGGCTTTTCTGGCCAATCTTCCAGTGCCACATCTGAGTGGATAGAAGCAATTCCAAAAAACTGTAATGAAACTTTACGAATCTATTGCGTTAGCCAATAAAAAATTACACTTTTTTTAAAAAAAATCTTTTCTTTTTTATGAAATTGAGTTAAATAACTTCGCACTTAAAAGTTAGTTAAAAAGAAAAGTTTCAATATAATTGAGCTTAACTTAGAAAGCTTTGAACTGGGTTTGTAACTATCAAACCTGCCAGAATCAGTTTTATAGGTTATGACTCAAATAGTTTTGGTTAGGGGAAGTCAATAGACTTCCCTTTTTTTATGCTTCGTTTTAAGCTAGGCGCTTAGATTAATATTTGATTTTAAAGCTTCCCCCTAAGTGGGTGACTTTATGTTCAGAGTCTAAGACTCTTAATTGATATTGATTTTCAGATTTGGCCTGAATAAAGACTTCAATATCATTTTCTAGGTAAACGGGAGCTAAAAACTTAATATCTATTTCTGTCACATTGAAATTGTTTTCTTTTAAGATTTCATAAATCATAGCAAAAAGCCCAAAACCATGCATTATAGAACCTTTCAGACCCATAAGCTTGGCAATTTTTTGGCTTAAATGGATTGGATTTATGTCTCCAGATAAATAAGCATAACTTTGCGCATCTGCTTTTTGAATTTTTTTACGTGCTAGGAAAGTTAAGCTATCAGTATCAATTTTTGATGACTTTCTTTTTTTAGAAAGAATGGATTTAGTGTCTTTAAGAATAACGGCGTAAATTTCTGAGATAAGTGCATCATGGTGATCCTTTGTGGACGTGGTGATGCGTTGATTGATGCGATATTTACTAGGTAAGTCTTTCATATCGAATATTTCAATTTTTGTATTGAGGGGAGAGTTTAAGGGAATATCGTGATTAATAATCATTTTACATCCCTGGTTGAGAACTTTGTGTAAAGGTAAATTGAGCTTTTCTCCAAGTTTAAAGAGATTAGGGTAAGACCAAAGTGGAAAAAGATGAGGAGCAATCGTTTTATGATAACGTTGATGACATTGAAGCCACTGATGGTAAGCTAGGACTATTTTTTCTTTGGGGAGAATATTGTGATTTGAGCATTGTAGCTTACTAAGCTGAATGGCACCTTTAGATGGTCTTAGCCATTTGAAAAAAATTTGAAAAATAGTTTTTAACATTTCTTTTTGATGTCTTAACAATCGTATATTGGCCACGGCTTGCATAATCTCCTCGCTTTAATTTTTATCTAAAAGTTTTATCCTCTTGCGAGATAAATGTATTTAACTTCTGTTAATAGCAGCAAAAACAAAGTGTATATCATTATTTTGCCATCATTTTTCGCTACTCTTTATCGTGAAATCAGACACTTAGATAGGGAAGTAAGGCGAAACGCTTAAATGACCGATAATGGAGTGAGTAAAATGTATTTATAAGAGGTTTTCTATGCTCTCAACATCAGAGACTTATCAATTCACAGTAGGAAGTAGTTCGGGCTGTGACGTTAAAATTGATGATCATTCTATAAGTCGTGTTCATGTTAAAATATACTTCTCTGAGGAAAGTGTTTTAATAGAGGACCTTAATTCCTCTAAAGGAACCTTCGTATTACATAATGGAGAATTTAAACGCATTAAGAGTGCGAAAATTAAGCCAGAAACTCAAATTCGGTTAGGTCATTCCTTTGGCCCTATTGAAGTTAAAAAACTAATTGATGATTTTATTTTATTAAGAGAGAAAGACAAAAAAGATATTGCTAAGAGAGTAAAAAATATTGGATTACGCAGATGTTCAGAATGTGGAACAGTTCTCTCAAAGGCCAAAATTCACTGTGATTGTTGTGGAGCTATTCTTGATGAGTCAGCCTGATTATAAACTTATTTTTAAATATCTTGTGATGGGGAGCTTGGGAGTTATTATTCTCAATGTTTTTTTTAGTCTCTTACCAGATTTTTGGTCAAATATGTTTATTGGCAAAACGAATTTAAACCTGTCTTTAACATTTCAAGATATAATGTGGGTCTTTTTTTTATTAGGTATGATGCATATTTTTAGATTGAAAAAGGAGATTGAGCAATTAGAATCATATAAGAAAAATGATTATCTGCCTCAAGAGTTCGAAGTCATTATTGATGACCATGTTTTAACTCAGATTATTAAAAAATCAAAACTAGATTCAAATGATAAGATGGGAATACTTCCTTATATGATTCTCCAGATTGGGTTACAGTTTAGAACTAATCATTCTATTGCTTTAACCTCTGACTTTCTTTCAAAACAATTAGAGTTATTTTTGCATACTGTAGAGTTACGTTATAATAAACTTAAATATCTCATTTGGCTTATTCCTTCTCTCGGTTTTATGGGGACTGTTTATGGTATTGGTTTGGCCGTAAGCCGGCTAGGGGGAGGGAGCCTTGATGATCCTGAACTTTTAACAAATATGGCCTCAAGTCTTGGGATTGCTTTTAATACGACATTATTGGCCCTTGTTTTATCGGTTATCTTACAGTTTTTTACCCAACATCTTGAAGCCAAAGAAGAGAATTTGATTAATGACTATGGAAAATACATTCTAGATAATCTTATCAATAAAATTATTGAGAGAGCATAATGTTGCGTTCAAAGAAGAATAGAGAAGTTAATATTTTTTCAGCCTCGGTTGTCGACTTATTTGCTTCTGGACTTGGAGTCTTTCTTATTGTGGCGATCATTGCTTTGGTGAATCAAAAAAAAGAAAATGAAGCCGCTGGAAATTTAAAGGTGGCCAAGCAAAAAAGTAATATGATGACGCTTGATTCTAATCAAGAAGTTAAGTTAAAAAATAATATAAGTCAGCTACAAAAAGAGATTGTTGAGCTTAAGACCCAAATGATGAGATTAAAAGAAAATCAAGGATCTTTTGAAGATGAAATAACCTATAAAATGAAAATAGAGTCTTTGAAAGTAGATCTTGCTAGAGCAAATGAAACTGCTAAAAATGAAAAAGAACAACTTGAACGTCAATTAGAGCAGCAGAAAATGAAAGTTTCTGAGTTAAATAAAAAAGTGGAGCAAATAAAAAATACCTTTGTGAACGATCAAAGTGAACAATTAAATCCAATTTATTTGGACTACAAAGTCGGAAGTCGTATTCGCCTCAAAAATGTTCATTTTTATCCAGGAACAGAGCGTCCTATAGAGCCTTATGCCAGTCGGGAAGTAGCAGACCTTGCAAAGTTTTTGATGAAAAATCCCAAGGTAACAATAGAGGTCTCTGGGCATATTTATGAAACGAAAAAAGCTATAGAGCAAGGAAAAGCCGATGATATATATAATTTGTCGGGAAGAAGGGCCAAAGCAGTTTGTAAAATGTTAGAGGGATATGGTATTGCTCCTGAACGCTTGCAGTGTTTAGGGTATGGAGCAAACCGCCCTATTCATCTTACGAATGATCAGTACTCTGAAGAGGCACAGAAAAATAGGCGAGTAGAAGTTGAAATCCTTAGCAAATAATTTATTACCATATGATGGAGAAGCTTATCTTTATAAAGGTTTATTTCAAGAACAAAATTTACTGGAGCAAATCAAGCAAGAAGTCAAATGGCGCAATGATAAAATAAAAATGTTTGGAAAAACTTATCAGCAAGCTAGGAAAGTGGCTTGGGAGGGAGACGAAGGGATTAAGTATTGCTATTCTAATATACTAATGCAAGCTGTTGGCTGGAGTCCAAGTGTTATGTCTTTAAAGCAAGAAATTGAAACCTTTTTAGAGAGGCCAGACTATTTTAATTCAGCTCTCGTTAATCTGTATCGAACTGGTACTGATCATATGTCATGGCATTCAGATAATGAAAAAGAATTAGGGGTGAAGCCACTGATTGCCTCATTAAGCTTTGGAGCGACACGAGACTTTTTTTTTCGTCATCAAAAAGGACATAAGGTTAAAATAGAACTCAGTTGTGGTGATTTACTAATCATGCAAGGGCAGACCCAAGAGTTTTGGAAACATTCTTTGCCAAAAAGATTAAAAGTTCATACCGAAAGGCTCAATATTACTTTTCGAAAGATTCAACAGTTTTAAGGACTTTAGTTGTTTCAATGTCAAGAGCACATTTAAAATGACCTTGAGGGCAGCTTTTATGGCCATGAAGACCACAAGGCATGCATTCAAGACGGGGATTTCGTTGAATGATAGTTGAGTTGGCACTCAAAGGAGAGTAGCCAAACTCCGGAACAGTTGAGCAAAAAATGGCCGTCGTTTTGGCGTTTACTGAACTGGCCAGATGCAAAGGAGCTGAGTCATTGACGAAAACACGATGTGCATTTTGCATAAGAAGTGCAGACTCTCTTAAACTTAATTTCCCGCAAACATTTATCGTCTCAGGGATATTTGTTAAAGGAAGAACAAATTTTTGATCTGAGGGGGCACCAATAATATAAACTGGGGCAATTGATGTGAGTTTCTGAGTTAATTCAGTCCATTTCGAAATATGCCATTGTTTTGTATACCAGACACTTGCTGGGGCAATAACAAAATATTTATCTTGTGAAGCTAATTTTTTTATTTTGCTATAATCTTGTTCAGTGAAATATAGTTTGGGAGCTAGATCTTTGGCCTTAGGCATTTGGAGGTCAGTGAAACATTTTTGGGCCAATTGAAAATTTCTTTGAACTTCATGAAAAAAATCCTCTTGAGTTCCATGAGGAATTTTGTGTTCAACCTTATGTGAAAAAAATAAACTTAGTGGGTTTGAGCTAAAGCCGACTTTGCATTTTGCTCCTGAAAAACTTGTGACTAAGCCTGAGTTTAAGAAACGTTGAATATTGATAACATAATCATATTTTTCTTTTCTGATTTGAAAAATAAGTTTGATAAGATTTAAAAATTTATTTTTATTTTTATTCCAAATCCATATTTTTCTAATATGAGGAGATGTTTCAAGTAGTGTTTCATTTCCTGATCTCAGTAAGAAATCGATTTGAAGCTGTGGTCGCAACTCTTTGAGCTTTTCAATCAAACTGGTGGCCAATATAACATCACCAATAAAAGCCGTTTGGATAATTAAGATTTTTTTATTCATTTATAATCGCCTCAACTTGTTTGATAGCTTTTTCATAGATAAATTTATCATGGACAGTCTTAAGCGTCATAGATTGTATTTTTTCATATAATTTAGGATCATCTTTTAAACGAATAATAGCTTTTGCCATGGCAACTTCATCCAAGGGAGGTACGAGTAGACCGTTTACTTTGTGTTGGATGACTTCTGGCATAGAACTTGTTTTAAAGCAAATGGCCGGTGTGCTATAATTAAGTGACTCAATGAGTGCATTTGCCAAACCTTCAAAGTGACTTGGAAATAAAAATAAATCTATTTGAGAAAAAAAATGATGGGGATCAATATGTCCTAAAAGTTTGACTTGGCCTTGAAGTTTTTCATTTTTAATTTTTTGAGCCAGTTCATCGTATTTAGGACCTTTTCCGCCAATAAGAAGTTCAAAATCAATATTTTGCTCACGAAGATATTTGGCGACATTTACGAGGTGCTGTTGACCTTTTTGTTCGACGAGTCTTCCTAAATTACCGACTCTAAGTTTAGGACTTAAAACTTTTTTTTCATATGGTCTAGGATTGACTCCATTATAAATAATAACGCATTTTTTTAACAGTTCTGGAAAAAACTGAATAACTGATTTTTTTACCTCTTCAGAATTGGTTATAATATGAGTCAATTGCTGATAGACAAAGGAATTTAAAAGATTTTTCTTGATGGGATGAGGCATCCCTCTACGATAAACAATTTTGGAGATTTTTAATCTTTTGGCCAGGTAAGCCGCTGCTTTAACGTCGCTGGGAAGATTAAAAAATATAGCATCAGGATGGAATTGTTTAAAAATTTTTTGAAGTTTAAAATAGTGAAGTGGATTTAGAAACGAATAATTAGAAGTCTTAATGGGAAAAGTTTGGATACCATTCTTAATGGCCATTTTTTGCAATTCACTATTAGGGTAGGTCAGTAAGAGACAATCATGGCCAAGCTTTCTGAGGGCCAATGCCATATTGAAATGCCATTTCTCCCCGCCACCCCATACTTTATTTGAATTATAAAAAATAATTTTTTTTGTTTTCATTATTTTTTGAGTTTTGTTGGAAACTTTTCACCTTGATGCATCCTCCAAACTTTTACGTTTCGAATGAAAACATTCCATGCTCCCATACATGAAATGATAAATCCTGGTTTTCCATCCAGTACACCAAGCTGTAAAACATAACGTTTAAGAAAGGCAAAAAAGGGTTTGATCAGTAAGTGGTATAAAGTCACTTTTTTGATCTTATTTACACGGTCAAGAGCGGCCCAAGTTGTATATCGCATTCCTTTGACCAGATGGGCTTCCAAACCTTTTCCTTTATAAGTATCATGGATAAGTTTGTTTTGGAGTCTTCCGACTTTTCCTTGAGCTAAAACCTCAGCATGAACATGCTTGTCTTCATATTTACATTTAGACTTTCTAAATAAGCGGATGACCGCATCTCCTTTCCAAACATGGTTAAGCTTTTTATCCATAAAATAGTTGTCACGTCCAATCCAAAATGCAACTTCTACAGGGTTTTGGGCGACAATCTTTTTGACTTCTTCAATAAGTTTAGGAGTTGTTCTTTCATCTGCATCAAGGAGAAAAATCCAATCATGCGTGGCCTGAGGAATTGTCCAGTTTTTCTGTGCTGCCGAGTGTATATACTCATGCTGTAAGAGTTTGACTTGGGGGTATTCTTTAATGATTTCAACTGTTCTATCGGTACTAAATGAATCGACAACAATAATTTCATCAGCAAAAAGGCAAGATTCAATTGCGTCTTTAATATTTACTTCCTCATTAAAACAAGGAATGATTGCTGAAATTTTTTCCATTGATGAATAATCCTTTATTATTAAGTAGTTGTACGTAATTATCTAGTATGTAAATGAGTTCGTAAAGTCATGAGCCGTTTTTCATAAAGATACTCTCTTTCTCGTTGCGCAAGGAGTTATCTTCCTTAAGTTGAAAAAAATCTATGTGACGAATGAAAATTTGTGAGAGAAAATATGAAAAAGCTTTGGTGCTCGGGGCGGGACTTGAACCCGCACAGCCATAGATGGCCGAGGGATTTTAAATCCCTTGTGTCTACCAATTCCACCACCCGAGCAAATTAGTTGAGACATCATTTTGTAGGAATACGGAGGGTTAGTCAATAAAAAATGAATTATGATTTTAAAAAAACAATGAGAATAAGCTTATGTTTCTTTTTTGTCTTCAGTTGTAGCCAATATAAGGATAAGTCAGCTCCCGCTCATCTTTTTATGGAGGGGGCCATGAGTTTAAGTCAAATTTCTCCTAAATGGTTTGCTGCAGGGGAGGGGGATAATTTTTCAAGTGCTAACAGGCTGATTCCTATTCATAAGTTTTATGATGTAGACTTAAATGAGCAGCGACGTTCTCAACGAGTACGAGTGATGGTCACAACTCCTCTTTCAAGCCAATTTCTTTACGGAGTTCATATTGCTTCAGGTCAATTTTATCAAAAGCATGGTTTTTGTGAAGCTGATAATGGTCTTGAGTCTAATTCAGATACTTTGATCAAAGCTCCAGTAAGCTTTGGTATTTTACCAAAAGTTATTAATCATTTAGGTGAAGCCCAAAGAATAATGATCTTTGGAAAAAATAAACAACTTGAAAAATATCGACCAGATCAATTTTTTGAAACAAGAATTATTGGGGCATTTATTGAGCATTATTGCCCCTTTGGAAATTGTGCTAACTCCCAAAGGTGGAGATCAAGCGTCATCTTAGTTGGGATAATTGAAAATAATGAAAAATTTAAGGCCATTGAAAATATCTATGATTTAAGGCAAACCCAAGAATGGAAAAAAGTTGAAAACTTTCTTTTGTATTCTCGTGGTTATAACCAGGTATTTAAAAAGCGCTATCATGCTTATCGTTTAGGAGCAATTATGCCTAAGGTTCAAGCCTGGAGGTATTTGGAGGAAAAAACCAAAAGACTTAAATGGTCAGACTTAAAACAAATGCGCAAAAGTTGTCAAAAAATATATAATTATTTGTGGGAAAAAGTTTATCAGGACTCCGCTGTGGAGCTTAAGCTTAAAAGTCTTTCTCGAGCTCAACAAGATTTATTAAGACAAAATCAGAATTTTAAAAAAGGTACATTTTTTTATCAAAGATTTACTAATTCATTTAATAAATTTTATGATCAATATGGTGTTTGTACTAAGTATATTAGTTTTTCTGAGATTGAAAAAAATCCACAAAAACATTGGTTTTTAACTTATTATACTGCGCTTCATTTAGTTCATAAATTAGGTTATACTTATAATTGTGAATCAAATCAGTGGTTTGAGAGAACAAGAGATAAGCAAAACAAAGAGGGAAAGTTTTTTGAAAACTGTTTGAGTGAAAATATTGATCAGGCCTTTGCTTCAGCTCCAAAATTATTAGAAAAAAGGGCCCGAAAGAAAATGACAAGCTATGAGTATATTTCAATGAGTAAAAGTTTTGATGGACGTAGGACAAGAGTAGAATCTTGGGTTAAAAAAACAAGTTTGGCGGGGAAGTGTTTGACTCAAAATGACAACCAGCAACTTCCTTTTTATGACGCCGTGATGTGGAAGCCAAAATCAGTCTTGAAAAAATCTACAAAAGAAAATTTATAATGATAGAGACGATAATAGAAAAAATTCAAAAGAAAATAAGTGATTTAAATAATCATCATTATTTTTGTGTAAGCTTTTGGGGAAATGATCTTTTAGACTCCTTTGAAATGAATTTTGACTTTAGAGAGTACAGTGATAGTTTTGTTGACTTGGAGGATTCAGAACGAACACCAGCAAATTTAATGTTAATTATAGGCCCAGTAAATCTTTTTCAAGTTGAGCGTATAAAAGAAAAGTATACCCAAATGGATGAGAAAAAAAGGTTTGTTGTACAAATTTTAGGGAGTTTAAATCCCCCAGAGCTTTCAAATTCATATATGTTTTCAAAAAATATAGATGATGTTCTTGATGTTGATCTTGTGTATAAAAAATTTCCAATAGATATAAATGAATTAGTTAAGCAAATAGTTGAAGCGAAGTATGGAATTCATGAATAAAAGCATTTTTGATCATTTAAATATGAGCTTGGATGAGTCCTGTTCAAGTTATAATCGTTATCATTGCTCGTTTCATGAGTTTGAGAAAACTTGTTTTGCTTTAAAAAGTGAAAATTCTTATATTTGGCTTATTGATCTTTTTATTAGAGATGAGCTTGCAACAAATAATGGGCTGGTGATGGAATATGTTTTTCTTGAGCTAGAGAAAAGGCGTAAGTTTAGCTTGTCTTTTTTAATTAATCCTTCCCAGACGGTGAGTTCAATATCCCATATTTGGAGGAATGCAAGAGTTTTAGAACAAGAGGCTACAGACTTATTTGGAGTAAAATTTACACGTAAATACTTTCCAACATATAAGTTTTCAGAGGAAAATTATCCTCTAAGAAAAAACTTTCAAGGTCAAGTTGTAGGAATAAATAATCTGAGCTCAGATCAGAGCTTTAACCTGGAACTTTTATCTGAAAATCTTTTAAAAAGAAACTTATGTAAATTAGATATTAAACTTAAAAATAATTTGGTAAGTGAGTGTCATATTCAAAAAGGCCTCTTTCATGTCGGAATTGAGAAAATTTTAGAAGCATCTCATTTGAATCAAGCATTTTCTCTAATTGAAAGTTATTTCCCAAATCGTAGTTGTGAGATTTCATTTCTTCTATCAACTTTGCTTGAAGACTCTTTTGATGAAAAAATCAGTGATAGGGCCAAAGCGATTAGAATGGTTTTGTTGGAATTAAATCGAATTCAAGAGCATATTAAGTTCTTGAAAAATATTAGTGAAGAGTTTCAATTAGAATCCTTGTATATGAATGCTCTTGTGTGGCTTAAAAAAGTTCAATCTCTAATGATGAGCTATTCCGGTAATGAATATCTAAAGGGTAGTATTCGTTTAGGTGGAGTTGTTAAAGATATTGGGCAAGTTTGGCTTTCAAGAACCATTAATGAACTTGTCTGGCTAGAAAAGTCACTGAATCAAAGTTATAGAAATCTTATTCAAAGCCAATATGTAAAAAGTGCTTTTGACTTTCGTTTGATGTCAAAGGGAGTAGCTTCAACATGGAGTCTAAGTGGACCACTTGCTAGAGCAGTAGGGATTAATCTCGATTATCGGAAGGCTTTTCCTTTTTATTTTTATGAAGATATTGACTTTGATATCCCTATTGGAGTTGAAGGGAGTGGGTATGATCTCTTGACTGTTCGAGTTTTAGAAATATTTCAGTCGATAAAAATCATTATTCAAGTTTTAGATAATTTACCTACAGGGAGTATTTTACTTAAAGATAGAGCAGCTTTTTTAGAAATGAAGCAAGGGCAGAAGGAACTAGATGAGAAAACATATTTCGATTCAGTAAAAAAATTGATGATTTTTCCTGAAATGTTAAATCATAAAATCATTGAAGGAAGTCATGGCCTATTGAGCTTAGGTTTGGAATGTCGTGATAGTAAAATTGAAAGATTCCATATGCATAGTGATTCAGCAGCTTTAGTAGAGTTATTTAAAAAGATTATTAAAGGAAATGAAGTGCATAAGGTTATGCCTTTATGGTCTATTTTAGATGTAAATCTTAAAGAGGTAGAAAAATAATGCTAGTTAATTTGAAATATAAAGAAAAGTTTCCGCTTCTAAAAAAATGGCTACGCATGTTCAACGTAATTACACTAGACTTTGGCCAAAGGTTTTTAATTAAAAAAGTTTATTATGATAGTAAAAAATTAAAAAAATTTTTTAAGTTAAACTATCCTCAGCTGACTCTAGATAAAGCTGAGAATACTTTGTGCACAAGTTGTAAATTGTGTGAAAACGTATGCCCGACGAAAGCGATTGAAATTGTTAAACCAAATATGATTAATTTTCCTAGTTCTTTAGTTACCGGAGAGGCTCCTCTGCATTTTTATCTTGATACGACTAAATGCACTCAATGTGGTCTTTGTGCTAGCGTTTGTTATGTAAATGCAATTGAATTATCAGCTATATATCAAACGGATAAAGTTGATTTAACTCAGAAAAGTTAAAAGCAAAAATTTCGTCTCGTGTTCTTTTTGAAGAGATGTTTTGATGAAGCATTGTAAGAAAACTGCTTCTGGAAATATTGCTACCGCCAAAACTTGAAATGATTGGGGTGACCATTTGGGTATCTATCCAGTGAATTTTATTTTTTGCAAGTAAGGCAATAATACTATAAAGGGCCACTTTTGAAGCACTGGTCATGGTGTGAAACATGCTTTCTCCTGAAAAATAATCGCCAATACAAACTCCATAAAGTCCGCCCACGAGTTCATTTTCATAATAGACCTCTACACTATAAGCATGGCCGGCATTAAATAAATTTGTATAGCCATCTATGATATCGTTGGTGATCCAAGTTCCAGTTTCATGTTTTCTTAAAGTCGTTGCGCACATTTTTAAAACATCTTCAAAGCTACGATTAAAAGTAACTTGGTAGGGATTTTTCTTTAAAAACTTATGAAAGGACTTTGAAAGATGAAAGTCTGAAACCTTGATAATTCCTCTAGGATCAGGAGAGAACCATGTGAGAGGGGAGTTTGATGAAATTGGCCAAGGAAAAATTCCTTGAGAATAAGCTGTTAATAAAGTTTCCACATCAAGAGAGCCACCAATGGCCAATAAACCTTCAGGGGATGCTGTTTCTAAAGGGGGAAAAACAATGGCCATAGATTCAACTCATAACTTCGATAAACTTATCAATTATAATTTTTGCACTTAATAACGTCGTTTCAGGCTCTGGAGAGAGACCTTTTTTAGAGCTTTGAACAAAAGGTGCAACTTCAACCAAGTCGGCGCCTGTGACTTGGGTGTGCCGGGCTATTTCATCAATAATTTGACAACAATCATGAGGGGATAGGCCTTGTTTTTCTGGGGTTCCAGTCGCACTTGCATATTCAGTATCTAAAGCATCAATATCAAAACTCATATAAACTTCTTGTATATTATTTGCTTTGATCTGCTCAATAATTTTATCAATGATTTTTTGTGTATTTTGATTGATCTCATCCGCCCAATATTGTTTTATACCTAGGCTGTTTTCCCAGTACTCTTTATTTTGACCACTTGAGCGGATTCCAAGTTGAATGAGATTTTCTGCTTGATCTAAATATTCAATCATATGGTAAGCCCAAGAAGCAAAACAAATATCAATTCCAAGTCGGCTTTGCATAAGGTCCGTATGAGCATCAAAATGAATGATAGCGACTTTTTTGCCTTGTTTTGATTTATGAATAAGCCAAGGCTTTACAAGTGCATAACTGACTGAGTGATCTCCTCCTAAAGCGAGCAACTTTTTTTCAGGATAAGACTGGTAAAATTGATTACAGAAATGTTCTGTAATACTTAGGGCACTTACTGGTAATTCGTTTTCTTCTTGATAAAGACTTTGCTGACAACTTTTTATCGTTTGAGTGTTAAGGTATTTATCGTGAAGAAGGTGAGGTATAGTTTTGATATCGCCAAGGTCAAAAAGATTATTATATTCTAGCTTGGTTCGAATAAATAAGGGGCCCCAGTTTGCTCCTCTTTGAATTCCTCCTCCTGTGTCAAGGGTAACTCCAAGAAGAGAAACTTTTGAATTTTTTTCGAATGTATTTAAACTCTTCTCCCACTTTTCTTGAACCACTTTTGGATCTGCTGTTTGATAGAGTTTGTTGTGTAAAATATCTTTGTTTTCTTTTGCTGTATGAACTGTAAAGACACCATTACCAGGGGGAGTCATATATTTGAGTATGTTTTTTAGCATTTCATTTTTCATATTTATTGTAATTCTCCTCATTTAAAATACAGTCATTATAATCTTTTTGAAAATCTTTCAAAGCATCTCGTTTTTTATAATCCATAAATTCTTTAATGATTAAATACTCGAAAGAAATAATATCGTGGTTAAGCCTATGAAAAACCCCCGCAATATGGGCCGTTTTGTTAAGATTAGGTAAGTCATTTAAATGCCCAGGACTAAAAGGCTCTTTTTCAAAAACATCTAAAAAACAAAATGCTTTAGGATTTTTTTGTAGAAAATGAACGAGATCGTTTTCAGAAATGATTTCTCCTCTGGCCGGATTGATGATGAGACAATCAGCACTAAGGTGGCCAAAAAACTCTTGGTCTACCAGATGATAAGTACTCGGATTTAAATTAGCCGCAATGATTAAAACAGAGATATCTTTAAATTTTTCAGTGTCCCAGGTTTTTATTAAGTTGGGAAATACCTCATTTTGGACATAAGGATCATAAACCATGACTTGTTGAGCTATGGGGCTGAGACTTTTGTAAAGAGTTTTACCAATATGGCCACATCCAATGATAAGGACTTTTTGGTCTCTAATAAGTTTTCTATTCCACGTTCTTTCCTGAGGCCAATGTTGGTGATTCGGGATCTTAGTAAAATGTTGAAAAAGGCAGCTTAAAGTATATTCACAAACGGCATTGGCCCTAATGGGATTACCGAGAATAATTGGAAAATCAGCTCTTTTGACAAAGTCCTGGCTAAAATTATCGTGTCCGGAGTTTGGGTGGATGATGAGTTGAGTTTTTTCGAGAATGCTAGTTGATAATTCGTTTGGGATTGTATGAGTATTGGTTAAGAGCACGAAGGGGATATTTTTATCAATTTCTTGTAGAGTATTAATATATTTTACACCTTGAATCCCCTCAAGGACTTTTTGCTCTTTGTTTAAAAATACAGAGTTCTGGTAAGATGACGCGCTAGTTCTATATACTTGTAGTTCCATGATAGGATTTTAATGCAAAAATTGAGTTGAGACTAGCGAAATTCGTTTAAACCATGTAGTATGCACAGGTATTATAAAGTTATAATTGGAGTTTTGAATGATATCAATTAAGTCGAAGCGTGAAATAGAAGTCATGACAGAGTCTTGTCAGCTTGCAGCAAAAACATTAAATTTTATTGCACAAAAGCTTGAAATTGGTATGACAACTGAAGATGTAAATCAATTATGTCATGATTTTATCACTTCTCATGGAGCTTATCCTTCACCTTTAAATTATCACGGCTTTCCAAAGTCCGTTTGTACTTCTTTAAATGAAGTTATTTGCCACGGTATTCCTTCTCGAAAAGATAAATTGAAAAATGGGGATATTTTAAATATTGATGTAACTACGCACTATAAGAATTTTCATGGAGATACAAATAGAACTTTCTTTATTGGAGAAGTTGACCCCAAAATTCAAGATTTGGTTAAGGTCACTTATGAGTGCATGATGGCAGGAATAAATGTATGTAAGCCAGGCGCACATATAGGAGATATTGGTGCTGTCATTGAGGAAATGGCAAATGATCACGGTTATTCTGTAGTCCATGAATATTGTGGTCATGGTATAGGTAGAGAGTTTCATGAAGACCCTCAAATTTTACATTATGGTAAAAGAGGTACTGGAGTTCAGATGAAACCTGGAATGACATTTACCGTTGAACCTATGATTAACTTAGGAAAAAGACATTGCAAGTTACTGAAGGATAATTGGACCGTTGTCACAAAAGATAAAAAACCTTCAGCACAGTTTGAGCACACAATTGTTATTACAGAAGACGGCCATCGTATCTTGACTTTAGACCCAGACAATCCTTATGACCCAAAGTTCTAATCATAGTAAATATGAATTATATCGGAAGGAATTTGATTTTAACTATAAAGTCTTTCAGAGTCGTTTTTATCTTGCTCTAGATGCAGAAAATCGTTTTTTTAGAATTTTTTTTAATTCTGATCAGGAGCACTTAAAACCATATTTGAATTCAATTGGTCTCTTCTTATTAGATAAAAAGATAGATGATATTGATGGTGTTCTTGCTAGAGTCTTTTATAGTGAAAAGAACTCTTTATTAGAGGAATCATTTTATTGGGACCAGAGTCTTTTGATTTATCAAAACCTTATTAAACAAGTTAAAGGGCTTGAGACCAGCAGAATCGAAAGTCCAAGAACTTTAATCTGCCCATGTGAAGAGGTTGATGAAAAATATCTCAATTCTTTGTTCGAATCAGAAAAAGGGCAAAAAAAAAGAATAATTCAGAAGCTTAATATTGGGATGACTTGTGGGGAATGTTTAAATTTATTTGATAAATGTTTTACTGAGCTTTCTGAGAAAAGCTCATTTGTTGCTGGATATACTCTTGAAGAGTTGTATGATCAGTTAGATAAGGAACTAAGTGAATTCCCAGATTATACAGAGTTTACTTTGTCGGCTGAGGATATAAAAATAGAAAAAATTGATTTTCCTTTTTTAAAAATTAAGATGAGTCATTTAAAAAACAAAGATGATTCTTTAAAACTTAAAAACCAAGTTATAAACTTTTTATTTTCTAGATTAAATCTTTCTTTTGAAGTTGAATTAACAATTGAGTAAATTTTTACGATTGGAGATAAAATCAAAAATAGCTTCAAGGTCTTTGACTTCATTAATAAGTTGTCTGAGTCCTTGATCTTCTAAAGTGTATCTGGCCTTAAGGTATAAATTATATAATTCTTTATTTTTTGTAATAAGACAATTTGGTTTCTCTGTTTGGGCCTGAAGATGATTAATAAAATGAATAAAAGCTTTCATTGATTCATGAACAATTTCTGTTTTAGTTTGGTTGTCCACTGATCTCATTGAAAGGTCGCCTTTTGGTGCATAAGAAATGAAGAGGTCTTCTTTGTGGATCATCATTAATTTGAGTAGGGTAAGACTGACCAGTTTTTTTGGTGCATTACAGATTTGCTCTTGATATTTTTCTTTAAGGGTGAGTGTTTTAGTCATTTGGATCAATTCGCTAATAAGCTTTTGATTTAATTTATAATAAGCCCCTCCCACCTTTTGTTTATGAAATTGTAGTTCTTCTTGAGCAAGACATTTTAAAAACTCTTTAGATTGTGCTTGGGCATGAACAGAGAGAAAAAGGATTAAAAAAATTGATAATAAGAATTTCATATTTTCATTATAACGACCGATATATATTATGTCCTGTTAATTGTTGAAAGAGAAGGTGTTCTTGATTATTATAGTCAAAAACTGGAGAGTTGAATTGTGAAGGAAATGGCCTTAACAGATCATTTAGAAGAACTAAGAAATAGACTAATTCGAATTATTGTCATTCTTTTTGTCGCTTTTTTTGTTTGTTATCATTTTGGCGCTGAGGTGCAAAATTTTCTTTTAGCTCCATTGCGAGAAGCTTTAGGAACTGAAGGTAAAATTGTTTTTTTAGGTTTATTAGATAAAGTACTGACTCAGTTTCAGTTAGCTTTTTGGTCGGCCATAATCGTTTCTTCCCCTTTTTGGTTTGGTCAAATATGGCTTTTTATTAAACCAGGTCTTTATGAAAAAGAAATTAAAATAATACGTCCATTTTTGTTCTTTGGTTTTGTGCTTTTTTGGTTGGGGATTGCTTTTGGGTATTTTATTGTTTTTCCTTTTACTTTTGGGACTATTTTAAATTTTGGCGTGCAAGGCATAGAAGCCACAATGAGCTTAAAAGACTACATTATTCTTTCAAGTAAAATTTTAGTCTTCTTAGGTGTTTTGTTTCAACTGCCAAATGTCTTATTGATTCTCGGGTTTATGGGGATTGTGACGAGCAAAAAACTATCAGAGCTAAGACGCTATGTGATTACTGGGTTTGCTGTCATCTCTGCAATTATGACTCCTCCCGACCCAGTTACCATGATGGCCCTTTGGGTTCCTATGGTTTGTCTTTATGAGTTAGGATTATGGTCTGTTTTTTTGATTGTTGATCCTTATATGAAGAAAAAAAATAAAGACATTGTTTCCAGTGACGAATCTTAGTCATGGCAATAAAGAGACATATTGTTTTCTAAGGGAATGGGAAATCCTTCGTTATAGATACCTTTCTCATTTATGTGCATAAAAGCACTATAATTTTCCCATTTAATTCCAAAATCCAACATCACAGCTTCTTCTATTTTTAAAGAAGTTGCATCAATATCTTCTTGGGTAATTTTAACGAGAACTCTTTTGTCTTGTAAATTATATTCAAGAATTCCGCATCCAAGTTCGTTCTTTTCATGCAAGCTAGAAGTCTCATTGATTGTACAGCTTTTGATCACATCAGCGCTTTTAGCATCTTCTGGATAACCTTGGTAGAGGTCACAAACAATTTCTGCCGATGCAACAGAAGCTGTGAGAAAACTCGCTATAATCAATAACTTTTTCATTTTTTACTCCCTAAGTTGTTTTCTTATTTCTTGGCCGAAAAAGCTTTTTTCTCGACCAAGGATGATTTTTTGTATTTTAAGTCCCTGTCTTTTTGAGCAGGGACTATTCACTTACCTAGTTATTTATTTGTACACTCTGGAGTGGACTCCAAGTTTTCAATAAGAGCACTTTGGAGCTCGTCATTATCATATAGTACATTAGAGAATTTCTTATAATGTTCATAGTGGCATTGCTCTTCATGATGAAGATTATATATATCTCTTCCATCATTAGTTCTAATGCACAAGTATCTTCTATGTCCGTCAGCCAGAGCATCAAAAAAACCATTTACAGCCTTAGAAATATAAAGTGATACCGGATTTAGATTTGGTGGGTATTGTACTCTTTGTCTCATCACGTTTGCAACTTGAGCTACAAGGACGATATTTTCTGTATCTAAAGTACTACTATCGTCGATAGAAGTACCTTCTGGCACAATATATCCTTTACTTCTTAAAATCTCTTTAACTTTCGACTCGTCTATTAATTTAGCATCATTTCCCCTGATTTTGATTTTTCCAATTTTACAATCATGATGTTGGAGGTCGTCTACGCTAGCCGAGAGCTTCAAAGAAGCTATAATACTTAATCCAAATAATAACCTTCTCATTGTAAATCCTTTAAGCAAATGCTCGTTTATCTAATGGTTTTATCTCAAACCTTGTTTATAAATTCTTTGTTTTTATGCTTGCGTTCACAAAAGTCAGCTTTAGTGAACGTGAGTTTATTTTTGTTCATCAACTCCCAGCGTTGCTAGTCGGGACTTGCTCAGTTACCTAGAGGTTTATGAATAAATTACTTTGTATCGCAATTTATACTATACTTTCTAGTTTTAATTTTCTCTAAGCTTGTCATTGTTGCAGACTTTTGAATCATTCTTCTCTCAATGACTTCAGCTTTTCCTCGACCATTATCGAGATTTATACTAAAGGCACAACTTGAGTTCGGTAATAAACTAACAGCGCCAATTCCTTTTGTATTCATTCCATAGAATGTCGTAGATTCCAGGTTGCAATCAAACTCTTTTGATCTCTCGTATTTGTTATTTCCACCATCTACTAAAATACTTCGTTTTGTGCCTTTTTCTGTTTTTCTTGCGATAAGTTTAAGATCTAAAGTTGTATTTCCTATTTTTGCAATGCAGTTTTCAACTGGTTGTGAATCTAACCAGTGAGCACTTTCAAAAAAGTCTGCTTTCTCTACCGGAGCTGCATAGATGCTCGATGTAGAAATCAAAATTAATCCTAAAAATAATTTTTTCATATTAAATCCTTTGCTCGTTTAAGTAATGTTTCAAATTTATATATAGTTCAGATTCTCCCACTTTTAATGAACAGGTGAAATGAGTATTGTAATCCTTGCAGTGGGTGTCCACTTTTTTGACAGTCAGTTTCATCCTTCTCGAATTGATTCATAAATAATGACACCCAAACGGCGAGAAAGGGCCCGTTTTGCCAAAACAAGATATAATCAGATAATTTTATTTCAATGCGACCAGGAAAGACTTGTTCTTCCAAGTTGTTGAAATCATAGATCGCGATTGCACCTTTCTCCAATAAAGTCTTAAGGCGACAAGTCCGATAAGTTGGAGGGGAGTGGCCATGATTATAGACTTTCAAAATGTAACTTATAAAATACCTAATGGGTCTTATATCTATAAAGACTTGAATCTAAAAATTTTTAAGGGCGACTTTTATGGTGTTTTAGGAAAAAATGGCGCTGGGAAGTCTACTCTCGTTGAAATTATTATGGGACTACGAAAACTTTCAGAAGGGAAGGTTTACGTTTTTGATGAAGATCCAAGAGACAATACACGAATTCATAAGAACCGTATTTTTACTGTAACGAACGATATGCAAATACCAGGTGCTGTTACAGTTAAAGATCTTTTGCGCTTTTATGAGTTTTTCTATCCTCATTATTCCTCTGAAATTGAAAATGAGCTTTTAGATCTTTTTGAAATAAAACGAGAATATAAATTTGGATCTTTATCTACGGGGCAAAAAATTAAAGTTTTACTTTGTGCGGCTTTTGCTGCAAGAGTTGACTTGTATTTATTTGATGAAGTCACTGCTGTTTTAGATCCAAAGTCGAGAAGAAATTTTTTTAAGTATTTAAAAAAATATAGAGCTGAGCATGATTGTTCAGTCTTGCTTGCCACAAATATTGTTGAGGATTTAGAAAACAGTGTAGATCGAGTTATTTATATTGATGATGAACATAAAGTTCGTATTCAAGCGATAGACCGACTTCATCAGATTTTTGAAGATGAGGTGGCATGAAGACATTTTGGCATCTTTTAAAGTTTAACCTTGTTTTTAACCGAATCAGTATCGCCTTTTTAGGCTTTTTGGCCCTTGTTATTTTTGGTCTGTGTTTTTACTTTTTTGAAAGTCGTAAAGAAATGGGAGAGTATATGATGCAGTATAGCTTCTATGTTCTTTTTATGATTTTTACAGGCAAAATGAATTCAAGAAATAATATGATGTTTGATATCAAGCATCTTGTCGCTCTTCCTCTGAGTAATTATCAAATAATTATTTTGAAGTCTTTTGCGGATAGCTTTCAACTTCTTCCAATTGCTTTGACTTTTTTATATGGCTTTAGTCTTGCGTTTCCTGAGCATAATATACTGATTATTACTTTAATTTTTTATATGCTTTTGAGTCTTGGAAATATCATTGCCTTTAATAAAAGAATAGACTTTTCTAGAATGCAGCATTCAAAAACAAGTTATAAAAACTCATTTCTTTTTTTGCATAAATATTTAGAAATGTTTCTTCAAATTATTTTGGTTGTTGGTATTGTAAGTAGTATCTTACTTATTTTTGATAAAAAAATAATTTTAATAGAGTATAGTTTTTTTCTTCTGATGATTATTGGCCTCTTTGTTGCTAGTATGAGTAGTTTAAAAATGCTTAAAGACGAAACACGTTCTTATTTTATTTTAAAACGAGACTCGTTTAGAATCGGTTGGAAATTAATCGTCGTTATTGTTCCTTTGTTTTTGTTTCATAATATTTACAAAAAGCAAGATGTCTTTAAACAATTTGGCCTTAAACAAGACCCCTTTACAAGTGAGCTGATAAAAAAAGTTGAAAAAATTGATAATTTTACAGACAAAAGGTTTTTACTTTCTATTATTCAAAATGATCAAAAAGCTGTAGATGAGTATCTTGCTGAGCCTACAACAATTCCATGGACAGCAGAACTGATGGGAAGTTATCCTCCTCATTTAGCCGCACTTTCTGGAAGAATGGATATTTTAAAAAAGATGCAAAATGTGCGTCCTGATATTATTCACATGCAAGGGAAATATAAGAAAAAAACGCCTCTTTTTTCTGCTCTTAGAAAATGTCAGCTTGATATTGCAAAGTACTTAATTGAAAAAGGAAGTGATATTGATGCTGTTGATAGCGATGGAAATACACCTATGATAGAAGCCGCAAAAAATGGCTGTTACGGTGGAGTGGTACTTCTTCATCAAAGTGGAGCAGATATAAAAATCAAGAATAATGATGAGAAATCTATTATGGCCTTCTTGCCTAAAAAATCAGGTTTAAAATATATTCTATCACATCAAAGTAAAAGAAATCTTGCTAGCGAGCAAAAAGCTGATTAATTAGAAAGAACTTTACCTAAAACTTCAGCCGCCAAAATAGCTCCTCCAATAAAGATCGCCGTATTTGCAGCTTTATTACTCACACCTTTTATTTGAGCTTTATCAGATTCCACTTTTCTTTGCATGTTTAGGTAATAATTAACCTCATCTGCTTTGTTGGTGAAGTCAGGCTTGTAAGCTAAATCTTTCGTTGAAAGCTTTGTAACTTTGTTGGCTTCAAAGAACATGATATAGGCCACTTCTTTTTTTTCTGATTTTTTAAAAACAGTTTTTCCATAAAGCTTTACTGTTTCTCCCTCAAGTTCGTGTAAGTTTTTAATTTGAGAATTCGCCGAAATAGGAAAGGCAAGTTGTTTATTATCTCTTTTAAAAGTGATGAAATAATTGGTTCCATAGTTTTCATGTTTTGTTTTGACAATCTTTCCAACAACAGAGGGTTCATTCTGAGCAAAAGAAGATATACTGAATAAAAAAAACATAATAAAAGTTATAAAATTTTTCATGAAAATATCCTAGGGTTGTAAAGTTAGTAGTATCTCTCTTGCTACTTTAGAGGCAAAGGCCGATGAATTACCTGTTGGGTCAATTGTGGGAGCAAGTTCCACAAGATCTGCCCCGACTAAGTTCTTTTTTGATAAAACTTTCATGATTTTGATAAAGCTATGAAAGCTTTCTCCTCCTGCTTCTGGAGTTCCAGTTCCAGGGAGAAATGCAGGGTCAAAAAAGTCTAAGTCTAGTGTCAAATAAATCGCTCTCTTAGGGGAGAGTTGATCAATTCTGCTCAACAGCTCTTCTAAAGACTGAGCTTGGGTATTATTTTGTTGCATAAATTCAAATTCTTCTCTGGGGCCTGAACGAATACCATATTGAATCAGTTCATTCTTTGGTGTCATATGGTCCCAAATTCTTTTCATGATAGAAGCATGTGAAAATTTTTCGCCCAAATATCCATCACGAAAATCAGTATGAGCATCAAGGTGAATGATCACAAGCTCTGAGAAGTTTTCAAGATAGAGTCTCATCGGGCCATAGGAAATAGAGTGTTCACCACCAAGAGTGAGGAATTTTATTTTATCTTGATCAAGTTTTAAATCTTTAGTTATCCCATGAAAATAATCATTAGTGAGTTTCCACTTGCTTGGATAAATGGGTAAATTTCCACAATCAACAATAGAATAATCTTCTAAGTCTTTTTGAAGGTATGGTGAGTAGGTTTCAAGTCCAAAAGATGCATCACGAATAGCATCAGGGCCAAACCTTGCCCCAGGGCGAAAACTTGTGGTGCCATCAAAACAAAAGCCAAGAATATGTGTGGCATTTTTATATAAAGCTTCTGAATACTGTGCACTAATGAAAGGTTTACTGGTTTCCATTTCATTTAAATTAGTGATTAACTTTTTACTCATAATGATTGGCCAATCTTTCTTTTATGAAAATTACTTAAGGCAAAGGCGGCTCTATGCCAATCCCTATTGTACCATTTAAGCTTTTGTTCTAAACCACTCATATATTGAAGTTTTTCTTGGCACAGGTTTGTTCCCGTAAACCTTTTTGAGGAAAAACCAAAGGTCCAAAAAACACCGGGGTAAATGCTCATTGGGGCATTAAAAGATTGGACAAAAGGAAAAGCCTTTCGCATATTTTGATAAATATTTTTAATATTATATTCATCTAAGAAGGGATTTTCAGTTTGGTTCATCATAATACCGTCTTCTGTTAAAGCGTCGTAGACATCTTGATAAAATCCTTGAGTAAATAATCCAGAGGCAAAGTCGGCAGGGTCAGTTGAATCAATCACAATCACGTCATAAAAAGACTTTTTCTGTTTGATAAAAGCAAATCCGTCTTGTGGTAAAATATTGACTCTTGGATCGTCTAATGCCTGGGTACATTCAGGGAAAAACTTTTTTGAAACTTCAATAACTCTTTCATCTATTTCAACTAAGTCTATTTGTTTAATATCTTGGTGGCGAGCAAACTCTCGTACGACACCTCCGTCTCCTCCACCAATAATGAGTACATTCTCACATTTTCGGGACACCATATAAGGAATATGGGCCATAACTTCATGATAAACAAATTCGTCGAGATCACTTACCATTGTTTTCCCGTCCAGCAGTAAAAGTTTACCAACAGCATCAGTTTCTAGAACATCTATGCGCTGAAACTTCGATTGCTCAGAATGTAAGATCTTTTTGACTTTCCACCCCATTGAAAATTTATTATGAAAAGATCTTTCGTAAAACCAGCCATCTTGAATCATTATTAACTCCTCATTAAGGCAACATTCTAATAGGGACTTGGTCATTTTGGTACCTACAGTGCGTCAAATCATTGGTTCTTTTATACAATCTTTGTTACAATAAAAAAGATTTTATGAGGAGTAAATTATGTATATTGTGACAGGAGCAGCGGGCTTTATTGGTAGCTGTATCGTTAAAAAATTAAATGATCAAGGAATTGAAAATATTTTAATTGTAGATCGACTTGAGAAAGACCAAAAATGGCTTAACTTAAGAGGTTTAAAGTTTCAAGAATATATACATGCCGATGAATTTATTCAGCCAGATATTCTTGATTCTGTCTTTGAAGAAGGAGTGACGCAGATTTATCATATGGGAGCCTGTTCATCGACAACCGAAACGGATGTTGATTATTTTATGAAAAATAACGTTGAATATTCTCAAATCTTATTTCGTTACTGTGCGGGGTTTGATGTTCCTTTATGTTATGCTTCTAGTGCAGCAACCTACGGAGCAGGTGAACATGGGTTTATTGATGAAGAAGATGACTTAGAAAAACTGCAACCACTTAATCCTTATGGATGGTCTAAGCAATTAATGGATGAATGGGTAATCAAGCAACTTAAAAGGCCCCACAAGTGGTATGGTGTCAAATTTTTTAATGTTTATGGACCTAATGAATATCATAAAGAAGGTCAAAAATCAGTCGTCTGTCATGCTTTTAATCAAATTACAGATACGGGAAAAATGAAGCTTTTTAAATCTTATAAAGAAGAGTTTGCTGATGGTGAACAGTTAAGAGACTTTGTTTATGTTAAAGATGTCGTTGATGCTATGTGGCTGCTTATGTCTTCTGAGCATAATGGCATTAATGGGATTTACAATCTTGGAACGTCTCAAGCAAGAAGTTTTAAAGACCTTGTCAGTGCCACTTTTAAAGCAATGGGAAAAGAAGAAAGTATAGAATATATAGAGATGCCTGAAACGATTAAAAATCAGTATCAATATTATACCCAAGCACAGATGAAAAAATTTCAAAATGCTTTTCCAGATTTTAAATTTCATTCCTTAGAAGAAGGGGTTGATGATTACGTAAAGAATTATCTTATGCAAGAGAACCCTTTTGAAAGGTCAAGGTGATTTATGTTTAAGGGGGGAGTAAAAGAGGCTGCAAAAATGTTAATGGGGCTCGGTCCTGCAGCTCAAAAAAAACTCTTAGAAGACATTCGTCAAAAAGATCCAAAAATGGCCGATCTTTTAGAGCAAAACTTAATTTCTATGGAGGATCTTCAATATTTAACACTGTCTATGTTGGTAGGTCTTCTTCGTGATCTCAATTTGGAAGAGTTTGGGCTCGCTCTTCGAACAGTTGACAAACATATTGTTGAAGAACTTATGAATAAGTTATCTACGGGAATTCGTTTGGATATTGAACAAGGACTTAAAGGAAAACCTCGTAGGGTTTCTGAAGTTGAACAGGCCCAAAATAAAGTTTTAGAAGTTGTCCGAAAAAAAATAGATCAAGGTCATATTGTGATTAACCCTGATGGGGATGAGTTAGTGTGAACTTTCAAGTTAGTGATCATGAACTTCATTTGCTGGAAGCTTCATGTTTTTAATCCCTTGTTTTATATTTTCAAAATAATTTTCACCTTTTTTAGCGGCCAGGATGACTTGTTTGGCTATCTTTTGAATGACAATATCGGGATTGTTTTTCATGATTTTTGTTAATTTAAATTTAAGCTTTTTCTTAGGTAAGGCCGAAGAAATTCTTTTAAGTGCATAGACTCTCAAAGACGCTTCTTGTTTTAGGCGGTAAGCTTGAAAGTTATGTGGAGACTGAGCATGAATATCTTCTTTATAAGGATTAGGTGAATTTATTAGGGTGAGCAGCTGGTCTATATTTTTTTTCTGTACTCGATGAGTTTTTAAATCTAATTTTTTTATGGCCAAGATTCTTTTGTTAATCGAAATTTTTTCATTCTTGAGATATTCAGCAAGGTTTTTCTCAGGTGAAGATGACCGTGAATCATGACTGGCCTTTAAAGCTTCTTGTTCTTTTCTTTTTTGTAACTTAGTCGATCTCTGGCTTATCTTTTGGGTTTGAGCTTGTGGACTTGAATAATCTTCAAAGTCTAAAAAAAGATAAGAAGAAATGCCTAAAAAAACAGGAAGTAAAAATAAAAAATTTATGAGTGTTTTTTTAGGCATAAAGTTTATTTCCTTTTTTGAATTTGATCAAAAACATTATAAATTTTAAGAGGAGTTAGGCTCACCCAATCATTTTTATAATTGAGGTCTTGGCCATATCTGCCTTGTAAAAGATCGAATGTACTGAGAGTTCCGTTATCTCTAAGAACATATGCTGTTTGCGAATCAAAAGCAAAAATATCTAGGGCATCAGAAGGAAGATCTTTTTGAGTCTTCTCAAGCGCCATTTCTTGTTTTTCAGCATCACAGTTTAATTGATATGTTTCACCTGCTTCAGAAAGAACAAATAAAGTATCCTCGTTTTGTGAGCTTTTTAAGATAGGAAGAGCTTTAATCGCTCCATAGGGAAACTCAAGAGCAGCTAATTCTCCACCGCATATGGAGTTCAGTGTGTTTGCTTTAACTATGGTTCCTAGACCATAATAATTAGCACCGCCAAAACGACTTCTTTCTTTTGGGTTTGCCTTATTATACATCATCGCAAACTGTCCTATAGATTTAGCTTGGGCTTGAAAGTATCTAAAAGTCCTGTAAGCATTCTTATTTTTATTTAAAGGATAAATTGTAAACTGAGATCCATTGGCATAAACATACGAAGGATCATTGAGTTGTGTAACTTTGACTGGGACAGAATGATCTTCTGTGTGAATTTTCCAAACTTCACCTTTCTTGTTAGCCGCAAAAAGATAGTCAGTTGCTCTAACTTGTGGGAGAGAGTTGAATTTATTGTTAATTGTATAAATAGCACTTGATTCAGATAAGATTTGCTCTACATCACTGAGTTGATCAATTTGTGAGAGTTCAACTCCTGCTTGAACTGAAACAGCGTAAGAGCCACCATTTTTTATATCATTATCACATGCTCCACGACTACCATTTTCGTTACCCTGAGTACAAGTTACGTGAGAGTGTCCATCAAAGTGGCGAACTTCATGCATCAGGACTTCAATTTGTTCTGAGACACTCATTTCAAAAAACCTAGGACAAAGATGAATTCTTCCTTTAAAAAATCTATAAACAAAGGCGACAATACTTTTGCTTCGGTTACAATAACTAGGCTCGATTGAATAGCTATCTGCTCGATGAGTATAATAACTCCACCAGTCTTTTTCTTGAATAGGGCTTAAAGTCAGAGCATCGTCTTGGTCTTCTTTAAGTTTATTTGTGAGACTTAGCCTCTGCATCGCTAGAGTACTCCTAAGTATTTCAAACCACTTGTCCCCAACTTCACTTCTACAAACTTCTTTTTTATCTGTTTTTGTAAAATCTTGAAATTGTGTGAAATGATTTTCTACTGCCATGATATCTGCAACCTGTAGACAGGATTCATTTTTATCAAAATAATTACTGGCAATTGAATTGTTAGCAAATAAAAATAGGCTTAGGGCCCAAAGCGTGTGTGTGAATAAGTTTTTGATCATATGTTCTCTCTTGCTAAATTGTGTAGCTAGAAGTTAGGAAACACTTTATGTTCTGTTAAGCAAATATTTAGTTCCTGTAAAAAGGAAAGGATTTTGCTAGCAGTAGGGCCAATAATTTAGTGGCAAAACGCACTTTTGACACTTTTGGCACCATGCCAAAAAAGGTGAAATAATCTTAAGCTCTTAAATTTACTATAAAACTCGAATTGGCACGAAAACTGCTTAAACAAAGCACATCAAGTGAACAGGAAGTTTACTTGGAGTGTGAAAGAGGAACTTAGCACGATTTATATTAACGAGGATGAAGGGAATAAGTTTAAAGGAATTAAACTTATGAAATTAGGAAGATTGAACCCATCATATATTGTTATTTAAGGAGTTTAGGATGAACATGAACGCCCAACAAAAGTTTATGACAATGTTTAATGACATTTTAAGTGAGAGAAATGGTACGGGAGAGTTAAAAAAAATTCTTCAAACTTCTGCTCAAGGAGATGAAGTAGACAAGCTTAACAAGTTGAAAGAAGAAACGTTAAAGCTTCGTCTTGATCAAAGAAATATTTTATTTCTTAGAAAAGTTGAGCAGGCCAAGCAAAAGATTCTTGATGGAACTTATGGGCATTGTGAAGACTGTGGGGAAAATATTTCTCAAAAAAGACTAATGGCCAGACCAACAGCATCTTTATGTATTGATTGCCAAGAAGAAAAAGAAAGAGATGAGTTTAATAACTTTAAAAAGCGAAGAGACCTTGCCCATAATAAGTTTACAGAAGCAGATGCAGACTCCCATATAAGTGAACAAAAGAAATTTAAAAAGGTTTCTGATATAAGTTTTGAAAGTGTTGTTGATATGTAAATAAGTAGAGGAGGAGTTCTCCTCTACTTATTGTTATTGCTTAAAGAGCTAAATTTGAAAGTTCACTCATGAGGTCTTGAGACCTTGTAACAAAATCTTTTCTTTGCTGGTCATTTAAGCCTTCACCAGAAATCGCTGCAAGGTCTTGAATATGATGACAGAGCTTTCCTGCAAGGTCTTTCTTTTCATTATTTTCAGAGAGTTTAAAGGCGTTTTGCACAAGTTTGTGAGAAGGATTTAAGACAAGTGTTTTTTTCATAGGCATATCAAAATGAGATTGGCCCATAGATTTAGTCATTTGTTGGAAACGTTTCATTGATTCATCAACTTTAAAATAAGCAGCAGTTGCTGAGTTTTTAAAATTTTTAATTTCCACTTCCATTTGAGCTGGATTCTTTTCATCCTTTTCTCCGACTAGGATTGTTTGGAAAAGGTCTTTGATTTTTATATCATCTTCAGAAGCATTTGTTGTCTCAAGAATATCTTCAATTGCATTGTCTACAAGTTGAAATTTAATTTCTTGATCATCTTTTTTCTTAACTTCAACATGTTGAGTGAAGTGTGGATCAATATAAGCATCAGTCGTGAGAGCCTGAATACCTTCTTCTAAAAGTTGTGTTCTAAGTGTTTCATCAGAAGAATTTTCTTCAAAATAAACAATTTTGCCCTTCATTTTTTCTTTATGTTTTTCAGGGATTGACTCTGTATATTCTGTTAAGGTCATGAATTTATTTTCAGAATTTTTAAAGAGGACTTTATCTCTCATTAAGTCATCAAATTTTTGATCTGAAATAACACCATATTTTACAAATAAACCGATATCCTCCCACGCATTTTCATATCTGGCCCGATCATTTTTAAAGAGTTTTTTGAGACTTTCAGCAACTTTTTTTACAATATAATTTGAAATTTTCTTTATATTTGGATCACCTTGTAAAGCAGACCTAGAGACATTTAATGGGATGTCAGTGGAGTCAATTGAACCTTTTAGAAGGGATAAGAATTCTGGAATAACATTCTTAACGTTATCTGAAACAAAAACTTGTTTACAGTACAACTTAATATTTGACTCATTCGTCGGCTTGTTTGGATTTAGCTTTGGAAAAAAGAGAATCCCTTGCAGAGTAAAAGGGTGATCAACATTTAAATGCAACCAAAATAATGGTTCAGGGTCCATTGGATAAAGTTTTTTGTAAAAATTCTTATAGTCTTCGTCCTTTAAGGTTGAAGGATCTTTTTTCCAAAGAGGTTCTGTATCATTAATAATGTCTGTTGGAAGAGGTTTTTTATCTTCTTCTTTTTCCGCCTTGGCATTTTCTTGGGTAATTCTTGCAATTTCATTTAAGTCTTTAAGTTCAATAGGATAAGGAAGAAAGTCACAATAATTTTTAAGTGTCTCTCTTAGTTTCCATGTCTCTAAGAATTCTTTATTTTCTTCATTTATATGTAATGTGATCTCTGTTCCAATAGTTGATTTATCAGAATCAGAAAACTCATAATCTGTTTCACCTTCACAAACCCATTTTGTTGGTTTGGCTCCTTCTTTCATAGATAAAGATTCAATTATAACTTTATCTGCGACCATAAATGCTGAATAGAAACCTAGACCAAATTTACCAATAATATCGCCTTTTTCTCCTTCTGCATCTTTCATCTTTTGAACAAATTCTTCCGCACCCGAGAAAGCCAGTTGAGCAATATATTTTTCAACTTCATCTTCGGACATCCCAATACCATTGTCTTTAAATGTTATTGTTTTTGCTTCTTTGTCTATGGCCACATCGACTTTTCCTGGCTCAACCTCTTGTCCCGTTGTTCGTGAGACGGAGGTTCTTTTTGTGATAGCGTCACAAGCATTTGAGACTAGCTCTCTGACGAAAATATCATGTTCAGAATAAAGCCATTTTTTTATAATGGGAAAAATATCCGTTGTGTTTACTGAAATGTGTCCTTTACGTGAAGACATAATTACTCCTTGTCATATTTAACTATTTGCGTAATATTTGTAGGCAAAATTAATATGGGGCCAAAGACGCCGGCGTCAAGGTTTAGAGGTAAAAAAAATGATAAATAAGGATATCGCTGAAAATTCTTGGACGAGAATCAATATTATCACTACCGGGGGCACTATTGAAAAGACTTATGATGAACAAGAAGGAACTTTGTTTAATCGAGAAACTGTTATAAAAAACCGGCTCAATCAACGTTTAAGGCTTCCCTATACCGAAATTGTCGTTCATTCTTTAATGGCGATTGATTCTTTAGAGATGCAACTTGAAGATAGAAAAAAGATTGTGTCTAAAGTTCAAGAGCTTTCTAAGGATTCACATCCCATTGTTGTTTTGCATGGGACTGATACTATGCAGTTTAGTGCAGAGCTCTTAGAAGAAGCTTGGGATAATAAAAATACCCCTGTTATTTTTACTGGAGCGATGCGCCCATTAGGTTTTGAGGACTCTGATGCACTTCAAAATGTAACAGAGGCTTTAATTGCGGCTCAATTAGTAAAGCCTGGCGTATATATATCATTTCATAATCGTTTGTATCAAGTCCCTGGAGTTCGTAAGAATAAAGACTTTGGAACATTCGAAGCCTTTTGTACTAAATAGGTGATAATTGCCTAGTTAAAGCGGCAGATAAAGTAATCTAAATTCAGTCATTTCTTTTAATTTCAGTAGTTTACACCTAGTTTCACCTCATATCTTTAGGTTTCAGCTATAATTATACCTAACGGCTTTATCTATAATTCCGATAAGTTAGTTGGATGAGTGATATGTATGTATTTTAGAATAATCTTTACCTTATTTATAGCAATTTTTGGACTAAGCTCATGTTTAGATGCGCCTAGTACCCGTAGGATCTCTACTAAGTTGGATGAGGCCCAAAGTTTATCTAATCGAGACCCAGGAACAGGTCATGGGATTATTAATGATGATGGGAGTGTGACAGGTGATGAAGAGAATCCTATTGCTAAGGTTGAAATTAGGCATCTGGTTGAGCCCAAAGTAGATGAATCAAGTGATGGTGGTGAGTATAAAAGAAAACTTACTATTCCTAAAAACTATGATGGTTATTTATACCTTGCAGGAATTAATATTTCTTCCTTAGCTTCAAAAAGTATTTCTGTGCGTTTTAAGTTTGGTCTTAATGAGTTTGAAAAAACAATTCCTGCCACAGTCAGTACCGCCCCAGGATTAACGCCTCAGACGGATATCGAAGTCCTTATTATGGATTTTAGAAGTAAACCTTTTCAAGATATTTCTCTTCCTTATGATTTATACGACTATAATAATTACGACTTTTCTGGAAGTAGTAGTGATCCGGGAATTTTACATGAACCAGTAAGTTTTAATCGAAATGATAAGCTTTTTTGCCGAGGTCTTTCTTTAGAAGATGATTCGACATTTACTGGAAGTTTGGCCCAAGGATGTGTTAACTCTGATGATACGTGTAAGTATGCTTTTGCAAAAGTTGTTGATAAGGGACTTGTAACCGCAGGAACGCCTGATATTCCTATCATTCCTGATGAGCTTAATACCCAAGTAGGTAACGATGGGTATTATCTTGATTCAGATGAAATAGCCTTAGGTCGATGTTTACCGGATAATCCTTTGTTAACAGGGACATCTTATGTTTATGCTCCCTCTACTGTTTTTACAACCTTTGAGTCTACCCAAGTCATTGACTCATTAACTTATTATTATAGAGGTCCTTACCGACCTTTAAACCAAGAAGAATGGCAGATTTCAGAAGAAGCAATAAAAGGTAATTATGGAGTTTTTGGTGGTGTTTATGATGATAATCTTAACGGAAAAGTTGATGATTATGAATTAGAATACGGATATCTTGCAAGACTTTTTCCTTTGTATACAAAATTTGATCTGCTTAAGAATACGGAATATATGGGAAGTGCTACTGCAGATGCTGAAAAAGTTTTAACAACAATGAATTCTAATGGGGAGTCTTTGTGGATGGATGGCTGTAATAAAC
>LULF01000045.1_pt1 | contig 55424 bp, 50 predicted proteins | sample 728221 | NCBI WGS metagenome assembly LULF01 (sample SAMN03860296, study PRJNA289734) | marine metagenome | biome: seawater column; feature: ocean; material: water; isolation source: Red Sea water column Station 169 - depth 500m | place: Saudi Arabia: Red Sea | collected 2011-10-15 | depth 500 m | reverse complement strand
AAATAACCTCAGTATTAAGTGTACATATATTCCAAATAAAAACTTTAATGGTTTGGATTCAATTGAAGTCATTACTTGGGATGGAGATTTAAAAGCGGAAAAGCCTTCAAAAATTGATATTGAGGTTCTTCCTGTTAGCGACCCTCCTATCGCTTATGATAAAGACTTTAGCACTGACTCTTTTGTTGAACTTGATATAGTTTTACCTGAAGCGATAGATATTGATAGCTTAAAGTCTGATCTTACATATCAAATTACTCAAACCCCGCAGAACGGAACAATCTCTGGTTGTATCCAAAATAAGTGTACTTATATCTCTGATCAATATTTTGAAGGGCAAGATACTTTTAAATATAAAGTTAGTGATGAAAATGGCACAAACTCAAATATTGCCCAAGTCACTATAAATGTAAATCTTCCTATTAAATATGGTGTTGAATCCTTTACTCAAAATGTGAATACCCTCAATGGTGCAGATATTGTATGGGTTATCGATAACTCTGGCTCGATGGGAGATGAACAAGCTGCTCTTCAAACTTATTTTTCAGCATTTATTAATAACTTTATTAGTGCTGGAAAGGCGAAATTTCCTTTTAATATGGCCATTACGACAACAGATATTTACAACGCACAGGCAGGAACAATTCCCTTTAGAACCAACTCAATGGGAAACATTTATGATTTAAGTAGTACCAAAGCGGAGTCTAACTTTGCTAGTTTCAGAAATGAATTTGAAAAAGCTGTTAATGTTGGAGTTTATGGTTCTGGCCGTGAAAAGTCATATCTTTCAATGGAAAAATCTTATAACTTAGCTCCAACTTGGTTTGGTGGAAATGATCGACTACTAGTCTATATTATTGTCAGTGATGAGCCCGAACAATCTGGTAGTACAGCTGAGGAATGGGTAACTAAGTTTACCAACTTAAAAGACAAGCCAGAAAAGGTTAAAATCTATCCAATTATTCACCCGTCAAAAGATAATAATCAACGCTATCAAAAAGCTGTTGAGATGACAGGAACAAAACTTTACAATATTACCGAATCATTTGAGCCTATTCTCGACAATATAAGCTTAAGTGTCTCAAATCAAATATCAAGCTATCAACTCGCCAGTATGAGAAGTATTATAGCGAGCACAATTAAAGTAAGTGTTGATGGAAGTCAGACCACTGACTTTACCTATGATGCACAAAAACGAAGCCTTAAACTTAATAATCCGCCTACTGCATATAGTACAGTTAAAATCGAATATGATTATAAGGACTCGCCACAGTAATGAGTAAAAAATTTGTTATAAGTTTTTCACTACTTGCATTGGCCATTTTTGTAATGGTTGTAAAATTCAGTCAAACTTCACAAACGGCCATAAAACCTGAAACTAGAGAAGTTAATTCAATAAAAAAATTAGCATATAAATCAACACAAAACATTAGTATTGGCTCAGCAGCTTCTGAAAAAATTGGTAAAATTATAATTGAAAATAAAAAAAGAAAAAATGAGGTTGAAAACGAAAAGCAGCTTTATATTACAGCCTTACAACAAAATCAAAGACATATTTTTAATAATCTTTCTAAAATCAGAAGGCAACATAATAAACTTATTCAAAAAATGAAAGAAAATGATATGCAAGTTGGAAAAGTTTTAAGAATGGATCCCTTGATGGCCTTAGCCCTTTCCTATTATTTAGATCTAGATATTTCTGAATTGAAGGACTCAGATATCGATAATATTGTTCTTTCAAATCAACAATGGTATCAATTAAAAACTTTTGTTGAATCTAATGATTTCCAAATCATGCTTAAGAGAGAAACCTTAACTCACGAATTTATCCAACTCGAAAACCTTGAGATGGCTTATTATAATTAAAAATTTTCTACTTAACTTTAAGGGTTAATTGCATTTGTTTATCTTCAAAATAATTAAAATTTAAACGATACGGGATTAAAGATGAACGGGCATATAAACTGTCTTGAGTATCGACGACTAAGGCCAATTTATGTCCTTGAGGAACATCATAAGCCGTTGCAACCAAATCAAAACTTATTTGAGAGTTAACACTTGGCCTTCCAGAGAAAACACCATGAGTAATCAGTTTTGCTGCACCTATTTTATTAACATCATACAAGTAAGCTACGACTTGAAAGTTTGATTTAGAATCTAAGTTTATTTTCAAGTTAGCTATTCCTCGTATTTCTTTTTTCTCTTTAAGTCTATCTGTGAAATAAGCAACGTTATCATGATAAGTTCTTATAGGTAAAAAAGTATAAGTTGGAAGTTTAAAATTTCCACTAACCAAAGCTGACAATAAAGGTATTCCAGTCGAAGCAAAACTATCCGTTAGACTAACAACTGTATCCTGAGTATCTTCACCCATATATTTTTCCGAACTCAATTTTCCTGAGGTGAGCTTTCTTGGATGTAAATAATATGTCTTAGCATTCAAACTCTTTAGTTCTATCGAATCGTATGATTCTCTTTTGTGTTCAATTCCTGTTTGTATATTTACCGTATTTAAGGCTATGTTTCCTTTCTGACCTTTTAACCAATAATCAAACCATTGATGTAATCTTTGAAAAGTATAATTGCTTAGTGTAAATAACCCCGTTATCTCACCCGTAGCATGGGTTCCCTGATTGAGGTCAAGAACTTTTGGTACTGTTAATTTGTCATAAAACTTCATGACGTTATTTGGTTGAAATAGATTATCCCCAAAATTATTTGATATATATACAGGGGCCCCTCTTTTATTGATATTTTCAATATAATTAATTGGACTTCTTTTTGCTGCCCATTGCCTAACTTCCTCTAAATTTTCGCCCCTAACTAGACTTTTAAATAAATGGATAATATCTGAGTCAACTTCTCCCAAAAGTAATCCAGTAGAAACTAAAACAGTTCCCCAAAATAATCTTGGAGTGTCATTTCCATATAAAGCCTCCTCCAAAGAGGCCCATGCACTCATAGCAAATCCAGTTTTTATCCTAGGCTCTTTCGCCAAACCCATAAGCGTTAGTCCACCACCATAAGAAATACCGGCAATTCCTATGTTTTGCTTATCAACATCAGTATTTTCATAGAGCCAATCTATAACTTTAGATAAATCTGAAACATCTTTATGTCCAATTACATTAATTTTACCTTCGGAACATCCCCAACCTCGAGAACTATAACTTAAAACTTGATATCCCTTCTTTGCTAATTCTATAGACTGGCGTAAATATTCGTGCTCTTCAAGCATCCAACTGTTGGCAAAGATTATTGTAGGGTGGCCATTTTCTGCCTTAGTTTTTGGGATAAAAAGATTAGCGGACAACTTTAGATTATCAACAGTCTCAATTGAAATATCATTATGAAAAACATATTTATCCGTTTCCGGCAAAGAAATGTTTAAACAAATATTTCCATATGAATAAGTAGCAAGTATCAATAACAAGCCTACAAGTAGCTTTTTCACCAGACCTCCCTGTCCTTATAGGCTATATAAAGATACAAACATCTACAATTGCTTTTGTATCAATAGAGCTTTTTCTTCTAGTATTTATTTAACAAATGTTTAAAAACTAGATAAAAAGACAAATATTCTTAACATATGTTTATTTTTTTGCAATGTGAGATATAAGATTCCTGAAGTCATTAAAGCAAAGCATGTTTTCACTTGGTAATTGAAAACAATAATCATAAGCCCCCACTAGAACTTCAGTATTTTCGTAAAAACACAAACCTAACTCTTCAAGATACTTCTCTTTTTCAGCTAGAGGCATTGTCATATCATGACTATAATTTAATCCAACAAAAATATATTCAGATTTAAATTGCTGACTCAGTTTTCCTAAAATATTGGCCCTTACATTGCCACCTAAATACTCCACTTCAAATTGTTTATTTAAAAAGATGACTGCAGCAACCATAGCACCAAGTTCGTTAAGTTGCCCTGGAGCACTCGCTACCAGAACTTTTCTTCTTTTTGCACTAGTATAATTTATTGTATAAATCTTTTTGGTAAGATGTGATTTAATAATAAGATAGATCTGCTCCCTTTTTTCAGACTCCATCTTTCCCTCACCCTTAAGCTTTCTAATCTCAGAAATTAAGGGATTAACAATTTCAAGTGCAAAGTCAATGGCACTCAAAGCATTAGCTGCTTTTTGTAATTCGTGTCCAAGTACATCTAACTTGAAAAAGTTAATACTCATATAAATATTCTGCAATGTTTCATTAATATTCAAGCGCGGAGAAGATAGCTCAAGTTCTTTTGACTCTTCCAAAGAATATTTTTCTAAAACCTTTTCAAGCTCGTTTTTTTTAAGCTTAGCAATATCAGAAATGCTATTGCCATAACTTACCAATTTCTGCAGAACATCCAATCGCTGAATCTCCAAGTCAGAATACAATCTACGCCCATTTTTATCCCTTACCGGTGTAGTTGCTCCATACCTTTTCTCCCAGGCCCGAATCGTGTGAGGGTTAATCCCTGTAACATTAGAAACAAATTGTATACTATAAAGATTTTCTGTGGCTTCTTGCATATTACACCTTCTTTAGTTGAGCATTGATTAACATAAATTCAATTAACATAAAACTTTCGTCTATAGACATAGCCTAGACCGAAACTGTTAAGATAATATAAAGGTGGAATCCTTTTATTAATGTTTTTTTTAAAGTTCAACTAAGGTTTTTAATGATTTTTTTAGATTACTTGCAAATTTATATGCTTCAGAAACGTCTTCAAGCTTGAAATATCCAGTAATTAGATCATTTGTATAATTCTCCAGTCGCCCTCGCCAAAACGTTATTGAGTTTTTATATTCATTTCCAGAAATGCCCTTAAGCCACTCAACGCGAAGAGCAAACTTACCAAACAAATGAGAGTCAAACTGACATGCCTTTTCATAGTGTCCTACAATCAAGCAATAAGAACCTGGCCTTACAAAATAAGGAAGATACTTCCATCCTCCAATCTTCTCGTTTGAATCTCCTGTGCAATCGACAACAACATCATATTTAGTCTTTAAGAGTAAAGTTTCACCTAAAATTTTTGCTCTTATTCCTAATTTTTTTGCTCTTTCAACACGATTAGGCTCAACATCAATTAGCAAAGGATCTAATCCCTGCTCTTTTAAACTTATTGCACTTAACAGACCAACAGGACCCGCCCCCAAAATCAGGATATCATCCCCTTCAATCTTCGCTTTGCAGGCGATTTTATGACCAACTGCCGCCACTTCTAACAAAGCTGCTGACTTAAGAGTAAAACCTTCCAACAAAATAAGATTTTTTTCATCTATAACACATTGAGTGCGCAACATTCCGATTTTTTCAGAACCTAGAACAATATTGTCTAAGCACTGGTTTTCATTTTCAATCAAACACTCTGCACATTTACCACAGCCCCACGTCGCCGTACTTGTCACCATATCACCTATACTAAAATTCAAAGAGTTTGATTCTTTTACAACCCCTACCCACTCATGGCCAAGTCTTAAGTTTTCTCCCCTATATTTATTCATATAGAAGAAGTCACTTCCACAAATTCCAACATATTTAATTTCAACTAACACATTATGTTCTGAAACAAAGGCAATATTTTTTAGCTCTTCTTTTCTAAAACCTTTATCTGAATCAAAAACCATCTCAAAGTTCATGAGTGAACTCCTCATCAATTTGCTTAATTTTACTAATTATTTTAGCGTAATATTCCATAGATTTTGTAATATCAATGTCTATAATGAGAATTTTTAAAGAATGATCAATCGACTTCAAAAAATGAACTTTGTGATAATTATATTTTTTGTTTGTTAAGTGAAAAGAGTTTCTTCTTCTATCAATCTCAGAATTCTCCCCTAACAATTTATTCCATTTCCAGGCGACATGTGCCCTACGAATATAAGGAGGATAACACAATATCTTTTGGTCACGCATAACTCGGCCAAAAGATTGACAAGACTCATTTGACTTAAATTCTAAATAAAGTCTTAAGCCACACTCCCCTTCTTTGTTATATGCTCTTTGTATACAAAAGTTCTTAGCACCATTCAATTCTTTTTCAAATGCCTCTTTTCTCTCTTTATAAAGACTTAAAATATATTGAATCTTTTTAAGCTGTATTCTGGCCAAAGTACCAGTTATTTCACTCACTCGCATAGACACCCCAACAAATGGTGAAAAATCTGAAAAATACTTTTCTTCGAATTCTCCATAGGGAAGACCATTATCTGATAAACACAATAATTTTTTATATTGCTCTGTTGAGTTTGTCACAACAACTCCCCCTTCACCAGTTGTTAGAACTTTATCAACATTAAGAGAGAAACAACCAAAGTCACCAAAACTCCCCAATTTTTTTTCTTGATATGAAGCTCCCATTGCTTGTGCCACATCTTCGATAAGAATAATATTATGAAGTTTCGCCCAACTTATCATTTCTTTAATTTCTGCAGACTTACCATCCATATGAACTGGTATTATGGCCTTTGTTTGATCTGTTACGGCCCGCTCAAGTTCTAATAAATCAAGCGTTAGTCTTTCATTAATATTAACAACAACAGGAATGGCACCAACATTCAATACAGCATTTGCTGTTGCTGCAAAAGTATAAGCAGGAATAATGACTTCATCTCCAGGTCCAACTCCACTGGCCATCAGCGCTGCGACTAAAGCATTTGTGCCACTATTAACAAGGACAGCATGCTTCACTCCGATATAGCTAGCAAACGCTTTCTCAAACGCCTCACATTCGCTTTCATCATGATAGCGGTATAGTCTTCCAGATCTTAAAACCTTTTCAACAGCTGCTATTTCATCGTCACCAATTAGATGTTTTTCACTTTGTAGTTTCATACTTTCACTAATACGATTACAGTTTTTACAAATTTTGAATTCACTACGCTTTCCTTCCCTCAACTTTCTTCTAAACTCTTTGTATCGCTTACTATTCCATATATCAATAAGACTTTCCTTGCCAACATCTCCCATTTCCTGAGATTGATAAAAGTCCTCAAAGCATGGCAAAACCTTTCCTTTTACAGTAATTGTCATAACCAGATCAGGGATATAACAAGGCAGCTGACTTTGTTTTTTTTCTATATGCTCTAAGCTTCCCCCCCTATTAGTTAATGTTAAGGACTCAAATCCCCTAAGCTCAAAATGAGCTTTTTCCTGAAGACTTAGGTCATCATAAATTTTTTCAAATGCTAATTTTTTAATTCCTTCGTGCTTTGTAATTATAAACTTATCAATACCAAGCTTAATAAAATCAAGCACAGCATTTTTGCTATTTAACCTTGTTCCATTAGAATAAATCTCTAAAAAAGAAAATGGCAGAACTTCTTTAACTCTTTTTACTCTTTGAGAAAAGTTTTTGGCCAAAGTTGGTTCATTATAGAAGTCAAAGGCGATTTTACCTGTATACCCAGCATTTTTTAAGTCATTTAAAATTTTCTCAAACAGATGGTCACTCATCTGTCCTTCTTCAACTCTTTTAGCAAGGGAGTTTGGACAATAAGAACATGCCATATTACAGTCACTATTAATTTCAATTTCTACAACTGTTGGTAAACTCATTTTAAATTTTCTCTTTCTCTGTATTTGGTTCGTTCATTTTTATATTAATTTCATACTTTTCTTGAATCAAGGACAACATCTTTTTATGGACAAGAATACCTATATTTTCCTTAATATGAATATCATCGATAAAGGAGTCATCAGAAATTTCTTTAAAGTCGTGTTCAATTAGGTGTACATGATCATGGCTTATATCGCGTATCTTCTGTTTTAATAGAGATATTTCTTTTTTCATCGAAACTCTTACCGACTCTTTTATTTTTGCTTCAAATATATAAACCTTATTACCATTTTGGCGTAAGTACTTTAAAACATTTATAAAAGCTTGAAGATTGAGCATTCCTAAATGCCTATCAGAAACCAAAGGCTTCCAAGTATGCTTTTTCGCTTTTGTTTCTTTGATAGGATAGCCTGTGAATGACTTTATCATCGCCTTTAACTCATTTCGACTTTCAAATAGCGGCATTACTTCTTTCAAAATAATATTAAATATCTCTTCCTTTAACGCACGCCACCCATACACATTTTTTATAAGCAATAATGACTCTACTGCCCCTTCTAGTCCCTTCGTCGGCAAGTAGCTATAATAACTTGGGGGATTGAGTCGAATAAAATCATGCAAACCAGTATAAAAAATAATATTTTGATTTTTAATCTTAGCAAGCATTTTATTTCGCAATATCCATAAGTCTAAAGGTGTTAATGAGGGGAGACTTAAATGAGGAAAGCCTTCGAAAATATTTTTCACTTGGCTTGAACCAATTGGAATATAATTCAAATAATTTATTTCTTTTTTAATTTGTTTTTTATATTCAAGAAGGTGAGTGATATGCCCTTTCTCACTTTTTTTGAAATTATACTCACTTATAAAGTCGAAAGCACTAAATTGTTTAACAACAATATTCGTAAGTACAAATAAAAAACCTAAACCCATTACTATTTTCATTTAAAACCTAAAATATACAAATTGATTTTTACTCCATACACCCAACAAAACAATATAAGCAATAAGAACAAAATAAAGGATGATTCTCAAAAGATCATTCTTTACACTTAAATAAGAAAGGTCTTTTTGTAAAAAAGCTTTTGTCTCTATTATTAAAAAAGGAAAAATAAAAATTAAAGCATAAAAAAAGCTTCCACTTAAAAAATTCAAATTATCTATAATAAGAAGGGGAGAGCTAAAAAGATAGATAATGGCATCAAGACTTGTGGCCCGAAATAAGAAAAAACATCCCAACAAAGAGATCAAATGCAAAAAATACGTCAACAAACTTATTGATATTTTATCAATATAATCATTTTTTGTCTTAAACTCATAGTACCGGTAAATTGAAAATATTATTCCCGAGTACAAACCAAACCATACAAAGCTCCAACTTGCCCCATGCCACAAACCAATAATAGAAAACACAAGGAGATATGTGAGTGTTCTTGAGCGCTTCTTTAATCCTATATTTTCAAAATATTTATACAAATAATCTCTTATCCACTTTATTAAAGTTATATGCCATCTTGACCAAAACTCATTGGCATTTTTACTAAACAAAGGAAAATTAAAATTTACAGAGAGTCTGATTCCAAAGAGCTCTGAAACTCCTCTCGCTATATGTGAGTAAGCCGAAAAGTCACAATAGAGTTGAATTGAGAAAATAAATGTAGCAAAAACAATAGTAATGACATCAAAGCTTTTCAGATCGTTAAAAACATAGTCTACAATTGGTGCTAAATTGTCTGCTATTACAATTTTTTTTACCAATCCCCACAAAATCAAATTAAATGCATATGTAACATTTATTGGCCTTGGCTCATTTAGCTTATTAATTTGAGGTAACAAGTTTCCAGCTCGCTCAATTGGCCCTGCAACTAATTGTGGAAAATATGAGACATATAGTGCATAAGGAATGAATTTTTTACTCGGCGTGAGAGTTCCTCTATAGACATCTATGGTGTAACTCATTGTTTGAAATGTATAAAAAGAAATTCCCAAAGGAAAGACTATTGCAAAAAGCTCAAAGCTTGATTCCGCACCAATAAAGTAGAGTAGGTTGTTTAAACTTTCAAGAAAGAAGTTAAAATATTTAAATAAACATAACATTAAAAGGTTTATGCCGATACTTAGATAAAGATATCTTTTTTTCGATGATTTTTGTTCATATATTTTTTTTGCACAAAAATAGTCTGTCAACGTACTAATAATCAATAAACTTAAAAAACGATAATCCCAAATTGCATAAAGCGTATAGGATATGAATAAGAGATAGCTCATACGAGCGTTCTTTGGAAATATCCTAAAAACAATCCATAATAAGATTAATGCTATATAAAAATATATTGAATTAAAAAACACTTACCACCTAATTATTTATATATCATTAAACACAAAGAACGCTATAAGTGTCAAAATAATTGTCTACATCCTAGGACTTGAGATATAATCGATTTAACTATGAACAAATTTTGTCCATTACCATTCACACATCTCTCACTCGAACCCTCTGGCAACGTCTATAGTTGCTGCAACACAATTGACTTCTCTCCCTTAGGAAGTATCCAAAAATTAAGTTTTGAAGAAATTTTAGAATCTGAAAATAATAATAACTTTATAAAAAAGTTCTCTAACTCAAATGAACTGCCAGATGAATGCTACTTATGCTGTAAAGCCGAAAAACTGGGCCAAATTAGTACCCGAGAGGCCTCAATAAGACAATTTCCAGAAGTTAGTCACAAAAATGAAAAAAAACTAACTTATCTTAGCCTTAGGTTTGATAATATTTGTAATTTTTCATGCAGAATTTGTAATCCCTTTTTAAGTACTAGTTGGTATAAGGACGCAAAACACTTAGATAATCCTCTTCCAGAGAAGAAAATAAGGGCCTTTAAAGATGATAAAATTTTTAATAGTTTTCTCAAAAACTTTCCAACATCAATTAAAATTCTCTATTTTGCTGGAGGAGAACCTTTATTAAGTAAAGACTTTTTTAATCTTATATGCCATTTAATTACTAATAAAATGACTAATATTCACCTTATTATTAATACAAATTTCTCTACCTTATATTACAAGGGGCATTATATCCCTGATCTTTTAGCAAAGTTTGATTGTGTTACATTTTCATTAAGTATTGATGCTATAGGAAAACTAGGTGAGTATATACGTAATGGAATGAACTGGAATAATACTGTTAACAATCTTAATGCCATAAAAAATCATCTGTACAACTTTGATCTTAAACTCTTTCCTACAGTTTCAACACTTAATATTTTTTCTCTAGATAAACTCATTAAATTTTTTATTTCTAATCATTTATTAAATTTTAATGATATAAGAATAAATCCCCTCCATGAGCCAGAATATTTAAATATATCTCATCTACCTCAGAAAATAAAAAAAGATTTGATTAAGAAAATAAGATTATATGCCAAGCAAATTATTATACAGTCAACAAATAAACAAGATGCTGCTGTTTTATCAACTCAACTCATTGGTCTAACAAAAATGCTCGAATTGAGTGATAATCAAAAATTTTTCAAAGAATTTATAAAACAAACACGCCAACTAGATAATATACGAAATCAGTCGATTCTAGATGTTGTTCCAGAATTAAAGTCTTTTTTTATTGACTGTGAAGACTGAATACATCCTTCACAGATTTTTTTATCAGAAGCTTTCATATATTGTTTAAAGATTTTAAATCTAATATTTTTTAATTTATAACTTATATCACAAGGAGTCACATCACCATTATAGTATAATGTCAGATTATTTTTATATAAACTACAGCCATTAGATTTTATTTTTTTATTATTTGTAAAATACCCAATAATATCATTCCATGAGGTGTAGGGTTTAATGGCCACTGGTGTTGAAATTTGCCTTAAGTCTCTTTTCAGTTTAATTAGCTTCTGCTCCATATTCTTTAATCCCTTAAAGACGAAATTATTTCCAGATAATAAATTTTTTTCTTCTAAAGATTGAGATAGTTTAAGTCCACCACGAGCTTCATTCTTAAAGGGGAGGTTAATTGTTATTGAATTGGGTTCAATTGTCTCTTCAAGATATTTAATAAGAGGAACTATCTCATCAATGTTTTTTTCCAATAACATTATTTTTATATTAAGGTGAATTTTTTTATTTTTTAAGTTTTTTTGTTTATTAAACTCATTTAAAAACTTTATCGTTTTTTTAAAAGCGTTTTTACTTTCTCCACGAAAGCTATTATGCATTGATTCAAAACCATCAAGTGATACCATAAGATATTTAAGACTAGAATCAACCAATTGAGAGATTAAATAAGAGTTATAGACCGTTCCATTTGTTGTTAAAGAAAATTTAAACCCTCTTTCACTCAATAGGCTTATAAACTGATCTATATCTTTGGCCATCATTGGTTCTGCCCCAGTGATATCTATAATGGTGGTTCTCGGTATATTACTTAGTATTTTTTTCCATTCCAGAATTGTTAAAAGGTTCTCTTCGTTTTGATTTAAGCCTTCCTTGAGGTAGCAAAATGGACAACTTAAATTGCATTTAGTTGTTATTCTTATATGTAATAAAAGTGGAAACTTTTTTTTGAAAAACAATCTGTCTACAAGAATACTTCCAACCTGGTTGTAATAAAAGAATAGTCTTGCTAGATATTTTGCTTTATAGATCATTAACATTTTTTTATACTACAGTGAGGATCTTTTAATAGCAATACAACAAGTGGATGCATCTTGCCCTATCCTAGGTTTAAATTTTATACAGATATCAAAGACACTCTAAGTGACTGCGTAGCTTTGTTCAAAAACCAATCTGATGCTGCAATACCACAATTAAAAGATGTCCTTTGCGCAGAATTCAATCGCTCACATTGTGACTTTTTTTCTAGCTTTAGAATGTCTGTATATTATTTTTTAAAAGCTTTAAAACTGTCACCTGGTTCTGAGGTTATTATTACACCTATACATATTCCGGATCTTGTTAACGTCATTTTATTACTTGAATTAAAACCTATTTTTGTAGACCTTTCTCTAAACACACATTCTATTTGTGAGTCTGACTTAGATAAAAAGCTGACAAATAAAACGAGGGTGGTCATTAATACGTATCTTAGTGGAATCGTCCCGAATTCAAGCAATATTTCCTCAAAGCTTTCTGAAAGAAGTATTTTTTATATTGAAGATATTTCTCAAGCCTACTTTAGCTCAAATATGGACAAATACAACTTTCAGGCGGATATACTTATGGGATCACTTTCTCCTGGTAAGCTCATCCAGTCCTATACAGGTGGATTTATCCTTTATAATAAAGCTGTATTTGATTTGGCACAAGTTGTTAAAAATGAATCCACACAATCCAAGCGATTCTTTTTAAGACAACTAAGGAAAACATTAACTATACAAATTTTTACTTCAAGATATATTTTTCCCATTGTCTATGCTTTCCTTTATCTCAGTTGGTGTTTTGCCCCAAACTTGCTTAAAAGACTTAAACATGTGAGCTTTAGCTCTAAAGCTAATAGCAGCGATGAATTTTATGATCAAATTCCCAAACTTAGAAAGTCCATTCCAAGTACATGGAAGGCCATATATGGCCCATGGCAAGCAAGATGTGCTTTAAGGTCTTTTAGAAAAAACAAAATTAATTCCCAAAAAAGAAAACAACTTGGAAAGCTCTTGCTCTCTAAGCTTGATCAAAAAGTTATAAAAATTATCCCGCAAGAATGTTTCAACTCAAACTTTAATTTTTACCACCTTCCTATTTATGCTAGTCATAAACGCTTAGTTTTACATAAAATGATTTTGAATGGACTTGATAGTGAAGGTTATGGTTTAAATCTGTGTACTCAGGAAGCCATTTTTGCTCCTTTTGTAAATGAATGTTCAAATGCAAAGTTCATAAAAAATCATTGTATTTTTATACCGCTACATGAGACATATACAATAAAGGATATTGCAAATATTGCAAAAGGTATTAATAATGTTTTTAAATATAATTCATAAAATTAATTTAAAGTTTTTGGATACAACATATTTTTTATTTTTGAATATTTCTTCTGAAGTTTTCTATGCCTTAGGTAGAATTTTAAAAACATATCCCATACTTGTCAGAGTTAGAATGACATCCAAGTGTAACCTTAGCTGTGGTTTCTGCTATTTGAAAGAGGGTCTTAATAAAAATGAGCCTAATAATCTTAATTTGAATGAATGGAAGAAGATTATTCAAAATACACCTAAGTTTACAGTGTTTGATATAACTGGTGCTGAGCCATTTATGGCCAAAGACTTTATTGACTTTACCCACTTGCTTCATCTTAACGGAAATAAATATTCTGTTACCACCAATGGAACAGTTTTTAATGACCATCAACTTGAACTTTTTTTAAAAAATTATCCTACAATGATTATGATATCTCTTGATGGTCTAGAAAAGCTCCATAATAAAATTCGTGGCAACTCAAATGCATTTAAAAGAACTATTGATTTTATTTCAAAAATCAATGAATTTAAAAAAACACATAAATCAAAATATCCACTAATAAAGATTAAAACAACTATTTTAGACGAAAACCATCACGAACTTATCGACCTTTTAGATTTTTGCAAAAATAAGCTTGATATCGATCAATATTCATACACACTACTTTTTCAAAATAAGGCCAGGGGAGGCATGCAACTTTATAAAAGTCTAAACACTCTCAATTCTGAGTCCGGGAACTCAGCAAAGTATATGGAGCCAGAGAATGTTTTTAAAACTATTGATAAAGTCATGAAAAACCAAAGTCGATATCCTTTTCCTATAATCATAAAACCCCGACTAGGCTTAAAACAATTAAAAAATTATTTTTTAAATCCTTCATTATTCAACGTTTCTTACTGCCCTCAATTTAAGAATAATCTTAGCTTGTATCATGATGGAAGTCTTTCTCCTTGCGAATTAGGTCTTAGTTTAGGCAATATTAGAGACTTTAAGTATCGTTTTTCAGATGTCTTAAAAAGCACAGCTTTTTTGCAATTTACCAAGCAATTCAAATCCCCCAACTCGGCCTGTCAAGGCTGTTGTGGTGGCAAACATAGTTCTTGTTAGCGATTTTTAATAACCAAGTATAACATTTCTTGTATCTGGATGAATAAGTGTTCAAATGACCTTATTTTCAATAATCTTTTTAACCAATATTTAGGTCTCATATAAAATCTACTTACGGCATAGTTTCGCAGCCTTTTTATCTCATCTCCGGTTAAAAAATCATTGCTTAAAACTTTATTATAGCCAAAGGAATCATAATTTTTATCCTCTCCAGCTCTTAGTCTTCCATCCCTTAAAGCATCTCTTCTAATTGATGAGCCTGGCAAAGGTGTTGCAATATTAAAAGAGGCATAATCAAGATCTAACTTAATAGCATAATGAATTGTCTCCAAAATATCCTTTTTTGTTTGACCTGGAAGTCCTAGAATAAAGTCACCGCAAACATCGATTTTAACTTTTTTTGAAAAATCCAAAAGTTCACTAAGCTTTTGACCCTGTATATTCCTACCATACTTCTTTAACTCGTTTTGATTCTTACTTTCTATGCCTGTAATAATTGTATGACAGCCAGATTTTTTCATAAGCTCTAAAAGACTTTTAGAAAACTGATTCGGATGAAAATAGGCGCTCCAAGAGAAGTTCATTTTCTCAATTACCATTGTGTCTAATATTTTTTTTATTTCGGTTAAAGGGACACCAAATGAGCGGTCCGCAAAGTAGATTTCTTTGACACCCATTTTTTTAATTCTTCGAAGTTCATCTATAACTTCACTTGCTTCACGATGTAAGTTTGGAAATTTTGCGACAACGCAATAACTACATGAGTATGGACACCCCCATGAAACAAAAACTGAAGTATACTTTTTATGACGAGTAAAAGGCCATCGATATGAAGGATGAAAAAAGCTTTCATGTTGGGCTGGAGCCATTTTTACTTTATTTTTTTTCTTTAAATCATGTTTTGTATATGCCCCTTCATGATAAAAGCCCATACTCTGTATTTCTTTTTTTCCAATAAATTCATCTCTTGTAAGTTCAAAAGGATTTATTAAGATTGCTGTAATATAAGGGCTAACCTCTTGACGAGAATATTCTTCTATAAAAGAGTCACCAAAAACAAATATTCTGGCGTGAGGAAACTTTTTATGAATCTTTTTTAAAAAGCTCAAGTCTTCTTGCCAATTTGTATCCACCATCGCTAAAAAAATTAAATCAGGCTTCTTAACTTTTTTAATAACTTCTTCACTTTTAAGATTCTGTGCAATTGCGTCAATAAAATTAAATTCTTTTTTTTCAAAGTAAGATGAGAGAACTAAAAAGTCATATGGTTGATAAATATAATAACCCTTAGATTCTGTGGCACAGTCAAAATTTCTAATAAGTCTTCTATTTTCATAAGATGGGGGATTGATAAAATAGACTGACAAACTTTCCATAATTTTTTCTTAGATTTTATTATTTTTTATGTATGATATCATATATCTAATGAGTCATTATATATATCTTAGCCTATTTATTATTTTTTGCTTTGTATTAGAAAGATTTTTTCCACGCAAAAAATTCGCATCATCCTCACAAGAGATTTTTGAGGGCCTTAATTGGTTTATTCTCAATGAAGTCATCTTGGCTATCCTACTAGGAAAAATCAGCATCTATATTAATACGCTAATAGTACAACATCATTTTTCATTAAATATTAACCTAACTCAACTTCCTCATTGGATGTCACTTATACTTTATATTTTGATTCTAGATTTTTTTTCCTATTGGACCCATCGCTTTGCACACTCAATACCTAAGCTCTGGAATATCCATAAACTTCATCATTCCATCCAAACCTTTAATTCTTTATATACATTTAAACATTCACTAATTTGGCAGCTATATATATTTGTCTCCCTGGGATTGATTGGAGGTTTGTTTCAGTTAAATGAAAATATTAAAATGATCACACCTTTTATTTTTTTAAGTTTTGATATTATCCAACATGCTAATATTAGTTTTAATAGAGTCCCTTACTTTTTAAATTATATTTTCATTCTTCCTAGAAATCATCTCATACACCACTCTCAAAAAAATTATTTGCGTTATGGACAAAACTTTGGGCTTATCTTTTCATTTTGGGATATTATTTTTAAAACCTATTACTTGCCGCAAAAACTTGATGTAAGTTTAGGCTTAAAGAATAATGACTTGCCGCAAAGCTTCTTTAGCCGCTTTTTTTATCCACTTACAAAAAGATAAAATCTTTAGAATTCTTAAGCTTACTTTTACTGCAAACACTATTTAACATTACTAAAAGGATAATTATGCCAAAAAAAATAATGTTTATTGACGATGACGAACACTATATTTATCTCATTGAAAGAGTTTGTAAGGGGATACCTACTGTCGAGTCAGTGATAAGTGCCACAGACGGAAAAATGGCCCTTGAGAATCTTTCTAAATGGGTCGATGATCCCCAAAAGCTTCCTGATTTATTACTTGTCGATATTAATATGCCTATTATGGATGGCTATGAGTTCTTAAATAGATTTAAAAAGGTTCGGGAAGAGTTTCCCATTTTAAAAAGTATTGAACCTATTGTGATGCTTACATCATCTCAAGATAAGGCAGATAAAGAAAAAGCTTTTAATACAGGCCTTGTAAAAAAGTACTTTGTAAAGCCTGCTGATATTCATGTAATGCATGATTTTATTAACCAACTAACAGCTTAAGATAATGTATAAAGAAATTTTTGAATCAAGTCCTACAGCAATTATTATAATTGATAAAAATGGAATCATCCGTCTCACCAATAAATGCGCAGAGGATCTTTTTTCTTATAGTAAAAATGAACTCATGGGAAAAAATATCAGTATTCTTCTTCCTAATGATTTAAAGTCACAACATTCAATTTTTGTAGGTAACTATTTTTTAAATCCACAAAAAAGACAAATGGGTGAGGGAAGAAAACTCTATGGTCTCAAAAAGGATCACAAAACATTTCCCATTGAGGTTGGTTTAAGCCCAATACATTCAAAGGGTGAAACATTGGCCATGAGTACAGTTATAGATATTACTGAAAGGTTAAAAGTTCAAAAAAGATTTGAAGCAGCTTTTGAAGCAGCTCCAAATGGTATGCTTATGATTGATGCTCAGGGAAAAATACTTCTAACCAATAAAAAACTTGAAGAAATTTTTGGTTATTCAAAACTAGAGCTCATTGGAATGCCTGTAGAAACATTAGTCCCAATGAACTCAAGAAAAAATCATCCCTTATTTGTTCAATCTTATATTTCTAATCCTCAACCTAGACTCATGGGTGAAGGTCGTGAGCTTTTTGGCCAACATAAGTCAGGAGAACTTATTGCTGTCGAAGTTGGTCTTCAACCCCTCAGCACGCAATCAGAAATTTTTGTGATCAGTTCAATTGTTGATATTACCAAAAGAAAACATTCTGAAGAACTGTTAAAAAATAAATCAAATGAGATTGAGGAGTTTGCTTATCGTACTTCTCATGACTTACGAGCACCCTTGTTAACAATAAGTGCTTTATCTGACTTTATTATTGAGGATATAGAAAATGAAAAACCTCAGGAAGCCTTAACAAATATAAAAAAAATTAAATCAGTCGCAGTTAAACTTAATACTCTTATAGAAGATATTCTCATTTTAACTAAGCTTGACCAAGAATCAGAACCAACCGAAACATTTAATTTTAATGCTTTTATTGACTCGATCAAACAGAAATTCGATATACAACTTCAAGAAAATAAAGTTGAAATTCTCTCCAGTTTCTCACACCAAAAACAACTCATCACTCAAAAAACAAGATTAACACAAATTTTAGAGAACCTTATCAGCAACAGTATTAAGTATAATCAAAATGGGTTTGTGAAAATTTTAACCTTTAATAGTGATCGCAAATTTCATATTCAAGTCATTGATGATGGTTTAGGAATTCCACAAGACAGTCAAAAAGATGTATTTAAAATGTTTAAAAGGTTTCATTCCCAAAATATTCCAGGTAGTGGCTTAGGCCTTTATATGATCAAAAAACACTGTGAGAAACTAAATTCAAAAGTCTCATTTGAAAGTTCTGACAAAGGGACCATTTTTTATCTTGAATTTGATCTTTAAATTAGATTTTTACGAATGAACTTATCTGCGATACAGTTTTTTAATGAATAATATTTTTAAAATAAATAAATCTTGGCAAGTTGAACTTCAAGATGAATTTAACAAAGACTATTTTCTAGGCTTAAAAAGCTTTTTAAGTCAGGAGATTAAGGCCAAAAAAATAATATACCCTGATATTGACCAAATTTTTACAGCCTTTGATCTCACTCCTTTTGATAAAACAAAAGTTATCATCATTGGCCAAGACCCTTATCATGGACCCAATCAAGCTCACGGATTATCTTTTTCAGTCAAATCTGGAGAAAAAATCCCACCATCACTTAAAAATATTTATAATGAAATCAAATTAGACCTCGGCCATGAAATTCCAGAGCACGGGGAGCTTACAGCATGGGCCAAACAAGGTGTTCTATTACTCAATACCGTTTTAACTGTAGAAAAAGGAAAGCCTGCCTCACATCGAAAGAAGGGCTGGGAAATATTTACAGACAAGGTCATTCAAACCTTAAGCCAAAAAAAAGAAAACTTGGTTTTTATTTTATGGGGGAGCCCCGCCCAAAAAAAAGAAAGTCTTATTGATCAAAAAAAACATTTAATTCTTAAAAGTGTCCATCCCTCACCCTTATCTGCCCATAGAGGTTTTTTTAATAATCATCATTTTTCCAAAGCCAATGAGTTTTTATTATCAAAGGGTCTATCTGCCATAAATTGGGATATTAATTCGCTAAGCTAATTCTTGTTAATTTTTTCACATTTACTTATAACTTCTTTAAGGTCATTTTGGACTTTTATCCTTATAACTAAAAATAAATCATTAAGCTAATAGAGAAGGAAAACATGATACGAAAGTTTATTTTAACACTTTTTTTAGTTTTTTTTCTATAGGTGCTCATGCCGACAAAGCCTCAGATGGTGAATGGGTAAAGCTAAGTGGTGAGGTTACAATGGCCACAGGAGACTACTTTATCTTAGATAAAGGGAATAAAAGTGTCACTGTTGAAATGGATGACTGGGACTGGTACAAAGAAGGCTATAAAATACTTAAAGGTGACAAAGTTATTGTTTATGGTCGAGTAGACAATGACTTTTTGGAGCAAAGAACAATTGAAGCGAGTAGTGTATATGTTAAGGGTTTAAAGTCATTTTTTTATGCCAGTAGTGACGATGAAGAGTCAAAAACATCTATGTTTAACGAACCATTTCAAACTGACCGCTTTTCTAAGGAGATTTCTTTAGAAGTTACTGGCTTTGTCAAAAGTATTGATGAGCGTCACTTCGTTCTAGATACATTCTTTCAACAAATTAAAGTAGACACGACTCAACTTGGATACAACCCCTTAGACGGTATTGGTTTTACAAGAATTGATGTTGGCGACCAGGTCAAAGTTTACGGAAAACTTGATCACAATTATTTTGCAAAAGATGAATTAAAAGCTTCATGGCTAGTCACCTTAAATGAAAACTAAATTTATTTCAAGCAGTGTTACTTAAAATAAAGTAGCACTGCTACCTTTACCAATTTTTTATCCAATAATCCATTTCTTTTGCTGTTTCTATTGAATCACCAATATCTTTCCAAGAATAACTTGTTTTAATTCCTGATAATTTATAACCCATCTTATTCCAAAAATGATTTAATGGTTTATAGTTCTTTGGCCTCAACTTGTTTTCACCTCTTTTTACTGCACAAAAACATGTGAAGCTTAAATTTGGAATGACTTTTTTTGCATGTTTTTCTCTTTGCTCAAAAAATCGATGTCCTACACCATTACCTCTATACTCAGAAAGAATGATCGACTCACCAAAATAGAAACCTTTTTTTATGTCAAACCCATTGTCTCGTAGTGGTGCTTGAAACTCATCCTCTTCTTCAATCATCGCCAAACATGTCGTTAAACCAACAAGTTTTTTATCTACGACGGCCATAATAATTAGGCTGCTTTGTGCTTTAGCATAACGTAATAGATACTTTCTTTCATAATGAATATCACCCTGATATAAATAGGGATATTCACTAAAGACCTTAATTCTTAAATTTGCAATATCATTAATGTAATCATTAATTTGATTTGAATGGAGTTTTATATATTCAACTTTCATAAATTATATTTTATCATTAATCTTATGGGGAAGCAGTATGTATAGAGGTTTATTTTATTTTTTTCTTACTCTTTCAAATATAAATGTCTATGCAAGTATAGTCCTTGAGCCGTGGTATGGTTCTTTCACTTCAACTGAAACGGAACTGGCGACAAAAAATGATAAAGCCAATGCGATGACAGGAAATGCTTATGGTGTAAAGTTGGGTTATAAATCTAAATCTATAATAACAGGTATTGAAGTCAATAAGCTTAATCCTAAAATTAAAGACTCCTTTTTAAATTATTTAAGCCTTTCCACGAATAATATTTTTATAGGCTATCAGGCCGGTGCTCTTAGGTTTGAGCTTGGATATATTATCAATGGTCGTTTTACAGGAGAATCAAATCACATGGTTGATGGTTTTATATTAGAAGAGCTAAAAGGAAATATTTCAGGTATAAAATTTACTCTAGCTCTTTATTTAACTCACTTTGTAGCTCTAAACCTAAACTTTATTAACTATGATTATACTAACATTGAAGCCAAGTTTAAAGAAGTCTCAGGTGTAACAAAACAAGATGATGTCGTGGGTGAAAACATCTTTCTTGTGAGTCTATCTTTTCCCTTAACTTTTTTATAAATCACTATATTATATATTTTCATTAGTCCTTTAATCCGTTAGCATATATTTTATGAAGACTAGAGAAGAAACTGACTCATTAGGCTCTATTGCTGTTCCCCAAGACAAACTCTGGGGTGCTCAAACTCAACGCTCTCTTAATCATTTTTCGATTGGAGACGAAAAAATGCCTAGTGAGTTTATCAAAACTTATGCATTAGTTAAAAAAATTGCCGCACACTCGAATCTTGAGCTTGGTTTACTTCCAAATGATAAATATGAAGCCATTGCCAAAGCTGCGAATGAAATCATGGAGGGAAAGCTTTATCAACACTTTCCTTTATCTATTTGGCAAACAGGTTCTGGAACTCAAACAAACATGAATCTCAACGAAGTTATCTCCAACCGGGCCAATGAGCTTCTCGGTTCCAAAAGAGGATGTCATTCTCCTATTCATCCTAATGATGATGTCAACATGGGTCAGTCAAGTAATGATACTTTTCCAACTGCCACGCATATATGTTGCTATAGACTTATCAATGACAAGCTTTTGCCAAGCTTAAACAGTCTTATTAACACTACCCAAAAAAAGGTTACAGAATTCAAAGATGTACAAAAGGTTGGAAGGACACACTTACAAGATGCTCTTCCCTTAGGACTAGACGAAGAGTTTAGTGGCTACCTAACTCAACTTGAGTTCTCCCTGACAAGAATTCAACACAGCCTTAAGAGTCTTGAAAGGTTAGCAATTGGTGGAACGGCAATTGGCACAGGGGCCAATACCCATAAAAACTTTGCAGAGCATTTTGTCAAAACTCTAAACCGAGAAACTTCTCTTAAGTTTACAGTTGCATACAATAAATTCGAAGCGATTGCAGCACATGATAGCCTGGTTGAAGTCCATGGATGTCTTAAAACTCTAGCGGTAAGTTTAACTAAGATTGCTAACGATATTCGGTGGCTTTCAAGTGGTCCTCGCTGTGCTTTTAATGAGATTAATATACCCAAAAATGAACCAGGATCATCAATTATGCCAGGTAAGGTAAACCCCACTCAATGTGAGGCAATCCTTATGATATGCACACAAGTAATAGGCAATGATGTCGCTGTTAGTATTGGAGGCGGCCAAGGAAACTTTGAGTTAAACACCTACAAACCTTTACTTCTTCACAACCTCGTTTCAAGTATAAAAACACTTGCAGAAGGTATTACATCTTTTGATAAGTATTGTATGCAAGGTTTAAACCCCAACAAAAAAAGAATTCAACATTTTATGGAAGAGAATATAATGATTGCAACCTTTTTGGCACCTGCAATTGGATATGAGGCGACTTCTAAGATTGCCCTCTCTGCCTATAATAATGAAACAAGTCTCAAAGATGAGGTTCTCAAAGCAGGCTTAATCTCAGAAGAAAAGTTTAATAAGCTCATTAATAAAAGTAGATAATTACTTCACATTATTTTCTTTAAAGAGTTCTACATATTGCATATCCACACCTTTAATATGTTTTATTAACCAGTTTTCCAAAAAGCTTACTAATTCTTCGGTGATATTTTCTTGGGCATCAAAGCGTTTTTTAAATTCCAAAACTCGTTCCTTTAATGCGTCATGTGCCTTTTTGTGTGACTCATAATTGGGATCATTAAGTTTTTGCATCAATTCTTCTTCAGTTTTAAAATGATAAACTGTATATGAAATGAGTTCATCAAGGTTAATCTCTATAATTAAACGACTTCCTTCGCCCAGCTGTGCTGCATTAATTATATTGTTTATATATTGAAATAGTTTTGCGTGTTCATAATCTATTGTCTCAATTTGAGTATGATACTCTTCAGTAAATTCAACTTCTTTCATGTTTAACCTCACAACACTTAATCAATATCACTTACTTATTATACGTAAGACTTAATTCTTTCAAAGTAATTTCTTTAATGATTTCCATCATAAATTAAAGAACTCAAATTTTGTGTAGGTTATTTCACATTTTTTATATTTATCTTCATGATTTTTAAAATAAATATTAATAATATTTATACACTAAGGAGTTTGTATGGATTTTATAAGAGTATTATTTTCAATTCTTTTACCTCCACTGGGTGTTTTTCTACAGGTCGGTATTGGTGGAGCATTTTGGTTAAATATTATCTTAACACTTTTTGGTTATATACCCGGAATAGTTCATGCCGTTTGGGTCATTGCTAAGAAATAATTAATTTGAATTTTTACGCTTCAGTCATTAATCTTTAGATTATTACATGAACAATTAAAAAAGGATTTTTTATGACTTTTATTTCACGCTTTATTATGACTTTAATTCTAAGTTTTTCATTTATAACAACAAACAATATTGTCTATGCTAATCAGGGACAAAATTTAATTGAGACAGTTGATATAATTAATTATCAAGACCAAATTGAACAAAAAGAAAATTTTCGTAAGCTTTTAAAGACTGATGAGGCAAAGAAAATTTTACTTGCTAATGGTTATAGCGAAAAAGAAATGCAGATGCGATTAAACTCATTAACTCAAAATGAATTTAACGAGCTTCAGCATAATATCAATCAAGCTCAGGCTGGTGGTGTTTTAGTTACAATTATACTTGTACTATTGATTATATACCTTGCCCAAAGAATATGATTAATTTTTTATTAATTTTATTTTCATTAATTTCGTTTGGTTGTGCAACTCCAACACCTCAATCAAGCAAAATTATTAAGAATCAAAGTACGTTTAACTTACAAAGGAAGATCATTTCTGATGTTCCTTTTATTCTTCAAAAGAAAAATCATTGTGGCCCTGCAACCCTGGCAATGAATTTAAACTGGTATGGAAAGAATATTACTGCTGATGAAATTAGCTATGATCTTTATCGCTCAGACAAAGAAGGCTCTTTTAAAACGGATATGATTTATAGTGCTAGGAAAAATGGCTATATTGCGGTTAAAATTAAAAACTTATCTGATATTTTAAAGGAAGTTGCCAATAATAGACCTGTGATTGTCTTTCAAAACTTGGGCTTTGATTGGTATCCTTTATGGCACTACGCCTTAGTTGTGGGTTACGACCTCCAAAAAAATGAAATCACGATGCACTCTGGTGAAAATAAATTTAAAACTCAAGAATTTAGAAAATTTGAAAGAACATGGAGTAGAGGTGGCCACTGGGCAATTCTTCTTACAAAACCGACAGAAATTTCGATAACAGGATCAAAAAGAGGTCATATCCGTAATGCCAGCTCATTAGAACAAATGAAGCAATTGCAAAATGCTAAAGACCATTATTTAGCCATACTTAAAAAATGGCCAAATAGTACAATGGCGTATTTTGGACTTTCTAATATCGCGGTTAAGGAATCAAAAATAAAAGAAGCAATTACATACCTAGAAGCTATTCCAAAAATTGATAATACTTTTTTCTTTGCCTATTTTAATTTAGCATTATTATTCAAACAAGACAGTCAACTTATTAAAGCCAAAGTTCATGCGAAAAAAGCTCTAAATATGGTTAAAGAAAATCAACTTTCAAAAGAACAATTAAACACATTAAAAGATATCATTAATAGTTAATTTAACCGTCTTTGGCCCTTATTTTTTTAAATAGCTTGAGTCCACTTACAAGTCTTAATTCCAATAAGCTAATCGGATTGTCATTTACAACAAAGACTCGAAGTGTTCTTATAATTCGCATCGGCCGAGTTAGATATGAAACGATATAGAAAGTTGCCATTCCTATTATTCTATATAGGCCTAATTCATATTTATTAATATGTTCACAATAATTATCAATTTTAGTTAAATCCATCATATTAATTAATGATTTATAATAATTATCATCATATGAAATTTTGTTTTCAGCATAAAGCTGATTGAAAATTTCACTTCCAGGGTACGGACAGTAAAAATGTATTATAGAGTCATCAACTCCAACAAAAGCACAACGTATTTGAAATATTAATGTTTTATAAACATCAATTCTTTTTTCAAAGGGAAATCCTATAATAAATCCTGTTTTGACCACCAATCCTTCTTGCTTAGCTATTCGCATTGATTTTAACATTTTTTTAAGATTAACTTTCTTTTTAATACGTTTAACAATTCGATTGGAGCCTGACTCTGGACAATAAGTCGTATAACGAAGATTTGCTCGCTTTAACTGTTTAATCAGTGGACGATCAAATTGTTCAGTTCGTGTACCTTGGGGTAAAGTCCAAGATAACTTTAGGCCTGACTCAATCAATAAGTCAGTAAACTCAAAAATCCAATCTCTTTTGAGAATCGCTGTAAGATCACTCATATCAAAACCAGTTATCTTATTTTTTTCAACATGATATAAAATTTCATTCATTAAGTTTTGTGGTGTTCTCACACTAAACCTTGTTGTCCACATACTTGGACTTGAACAGAATGTACACTGATATGGACAACCTCTTGTCGCAATGACTGAAATATGACGATGTTCTTTTATATTTGGACACCATGAATTTTGCTGACTAAAATACTTTTCTAGTGGAATATCACTCCAATCCGGGCGAGGTATATTATCAATCTTTAAAATTCTTTTTCTTGATATATTTTTTATTGGTCTATTCCGCTCACCCCGATAGGCAATACCTGGTATATCTTTTAAATCAGCATTTTTATTCTTTGCAATATCAATAATGGTTTCATCACCTTCACCACACACGCATAGATCCACTTCAGGGACTGTATTTAATATCTCTCTCCAAGCCGAACTAGCATGCTCACCACCTAGGATAATTTTAGCATAAGGAAAAGCTTTTTTTATATCTTGAATTAATTTTTTTTGTATTGGCCACTCAACACTAAACATACAACTTATTCCAATCATATCTGTTGCTGAAGAAATTCTTTCGATAATTTGTTGATTATCAAGTCCTGTAATACGGTAGTCAGAATTATCATCATGTCTTACTTGATCTAAGGCTTCGCCAATTGCATCTATTGTTCTTACATGATAGCCATTTTCTTTTAGAGCAGAACTTATATAGGCAAGTCCTATTGATAATGTAGAAGGAGAGGAATAAGTGTTTTTTCCAGTTACAGCGGGAGGCCTTATAAGTGTAATATATTGGTATCTACTCATCTTATTAAAATATAACAAAGGTTTACTTACATCAAATTTATAAATAATTCTTTTAAAAGTTTAGAAAAAACTATAAGATGTTGTCTATATGAACATTCTTACGCCTAGATATGAAGAAAAGTTCTCCCTTACACCGGAACAACTTAAATTCGCATTAAATTATGCTCGATTTAAAATATTACGATCATATCAAGTGACAAATGAATATTACGATACTAGTGACTTATCAACCTACTGGAGTGCTTATAACGGTGATTACACAAGAAAAAAACTCAGACTAAGATCATACTCAACAAGTCAAAATATAATATACTCAGAAGTTAAACATAAAGTGGGAAAAGTTACTTATAAAAGCCGGACAAAATTACCTCCTGATATTTCAAATCTCAAGTTTCATCATCATAAAAAATTCTTAACACACACATTACCATTCAAAGATATTTTCCCTGTCATAAAAATTCAATATAACCGACTTATTTTAAAAGATGAACCACACGAAAGAATAACTCTTGATTCGAATATCAACTATGTTTTTTTACGAAATGGGACTCACCAAAAATTTTTTTTGACCGGAACTATACTTGAAGCTAAGTTCTTTAAAACAATGTCTACTGAAATGTTATTTTTATTAAATTTTTTAAATATTAAGCGTACCAAAAGTTCAAAATACGCATTATGTATAGAGGACTTTTACCAAGGGGAACCGGTTTGAATCAATCCATAAGTCAATTATTAAATGAAAGATTTCCTATTCAACAGCTAGAATGGACTGAGATTAGTTATCGTTTTTTAATCATAATGCTTTTAACGACTTTTCTTGTATTCATTTATAAAACATATTTTAAGGCTCAAAACAAAAGAACGGAAAATGAGTTAATTGTTTTTCTTGCAGGACCAATAGTCTGTATGATCTTGCTAGGAATCGGAGCTAGCCTCCCAAGAGCATTCGGACTTTTTGCAGCATTATCCATTATACGCTTAAGAACCCCTATAAAAGATACATCTGAAATGGTCTTTATATTTATCTCTGTCGGTCTTGGTATTTGCCTAGGAGCTGGTGCCCAAGAAACAGCCTTCACAGGAATGATAATATTTACCCTTGGTATTTATTTGTTTCAGCTCTATGAAGAACAAATTAAAAAATCTAAATTTTGTTACGCTATTACAATCCAGTATAAAGATAAGTTCCCTATGGAGCAGCTTGAACAATATGGGATAGAAAATATTTATGAAAAATTTGAAGATCATATCCACACTATCAACTTAATATTTGAAGGCAAACTCGAAGACTTTAATACTTTCAAAGAAAACATGCATCAAAATCAAAACATTATTAATTTTGAAAGTGAAAAACTTGAAAAAAACTTCAGATGAAAAAATCGAAATTAACACTTAAATATTTTCAAGCTTTTATTATTTTTTTATTTTTAATCCTTACTTTTTTTTTAATGTATCGCTTCACGCTCTTACCTTTGGTTTATCCAGAAGATAAAAACTTTGAAGTTAAAAGTACTTCATATGACTTTATAGAATATTTAAGTTCTGAAAAAATATACTTTGAAAAAATGTTTAGAGGTTTCTTTAACACTAAACCCAACAACACAGAACGTATTCACCTAACCATTAAACCAAGTATTTTAAAAAGCTTTCATAGCAATTTGCCATTTTCAGCTAATAAAAATAGAAAGTGTAATATTAAAATAGAAGGCACCACTTATCTTTGTTTGTTTAAATTGCATGCTAAATCATTTTGGCATTGGGGTACAAAACAAATTTCATACAAGATAATTATTCTAAATAATAAAAAAAATATTCGAGAGTTTTCATTAAGTAGAATAAAATTTATTGAGCAACCAGTCACTGATCTTATTTATAACAAGATTGCACTGTTATATGACTTACCATTTCAAAAAATTAAATTAGTTGATTTCAAGCTTAACAATAAAAGATCGGAGCTCTATATACTTAAAGAAGAGCTAAACGAAGGAAGCCTTGTCAAAAAGGGTATTTTTCAAGGTGCTATTTTAAACTCTGAGCCAAAGGACACTTCTAACAACACAAACATCTTTAATCTTGCCAAAAGCCAAGACTCAACCCCCTCTAAAATTAATGACCTTAAAAGTTGGAAAATAGAAAACATAAACACACAAGACAATCTCAGACCCCTCATAAAAAACTCCCTTGAGTCACTCTTTTTACATAAAAGTATACATGCTCTTGACAATGAAAGCTTCGCCAAATCCTTGGCAATCAATCTTGTCATTGGCAACCACCATAGAAACGACGAACTAAACAACTTATTTATTTTTAACAGAATTACAGAAAAGCTTTCTCCACTTTTTAATGATATTGGTCCCTTCCAATATCCCACACCAGAACCCACCAATCTTAATGAGTTTTTCCTAATGTCATTTGATAATAGTATTTTTCAAAGATGGTTTCTTATTAAGAATAATAAAAAACTCTTAAAGTATTACCTCCATGATCTAATCTATAAAAAGAATATCCATAGACTTATCAAGTCAACTCTTTTAAACCACATACATAATCACTCAAGTTTACGAGAACAATATCTTAACCTCAAAGCAATTCACCCCTTAAACACTGGAGTCTTTTCTAACGATAATTTCTTTTTTGGATCCATTCTTCACTCATTTGGAAAAAAAAGGTTTGTAGATGCTTTATATTTAAATCTCATGGCAATAAACAAGCGCATCAAAGTGATTAAAAAGGTTCTAAACCACAAACCAACAACATCCACTCTGAGGGTTCAAACCAATAACCCTAAAGAATATCAAAAGACATGTACCATTAGGAACAAAGTCATAGACCTAAGCCAACTGCAAAATTACTGCAATCAACAATCAAGTAAAGACGCAAGAGTCTCTGTAATTAATGACATTTATGAACTTAACTGGGAGAATGTTACTGTTTCTGCTAAACAGTTTTCTACACTCATTCTGAACAATATAAAAAAAGTTACTTTTAAAAATACTATATTTAAAAAAGTATCATTACATCTAACCAATAGCCGAAATATCAATCTTCAAAACATAAAATTTTTAGAACACTCTTCAGGCGCATTAAGGTTGATCTCTGTTGAAGACTTTTTTGCAAAAAAAATAATATTTAAAAAAGTTTGGAGTAAAGCTATATACTGTAACCTTAGTCACAATTTATTTTTTGAGAATGTATCTTTTTTTGATGTATATGGTAAAATTGATAATAATCATTGCAGCAATCTCCACTTGAACGCTCCAGTCTCACAAAAGCATAATAGGAAGGTTAAAAAATGAACAAGACATTACTCACGCTTATTTTTTTTATTTCCCTCTATACTTACTTTTTATTTCAGCCTAGTCTCTTTAAAAGCTTGACCATAAATGATTATAAAGTTATTGAGGCTGGAGATGAACCACCAGAGGTCGTACACCACTACCTGCAAACCCAAAAAGAGTTAAATGAAAAATAAGTTTTTTTTACTAACCATATACTTCTTATGTCTAAACTTGCATGCATCAATCTTAAAGTCAGAGCATACAGAAAATGAGTTCAGCATCTTGCTGCCTAAAAACTCTTTAGATCTTATCGATATAAAAAGTATGTATGAATTTCTATATTACAAAATAGCTCATGATGGATATTATTTTATTTATCCAAATCATGCTTATATTTTTTTTGATATCTACTTAAATGCTTCTACCAGACTCAGGAGTAGATTTAAACATTCAAATAAAAATAATCTCAATCCCTTAAGTTGGCTCAAAACCTTAAATAGCACACCGACAAGAGTCGAGTTTCAAAAGAAAATACAACTTGATCGTCTTTCTGACTACAGTAATGCCAAAGAATTAAGATATGATATTTTTTCTGAAAATACCGTAAGAGATTATAATTTATATAAAAAATATCGCAATATAATGGCCAACCTTTTTTACAAGCCAAATGTGAATTACTTAATTTCCCAAAGGCGTCGATTGCATATAAGTAAGAAAACTAAATTTGGACAAGGAAATAACCCTGATCACATTTTTCTTGTTAGTTTTGACATTTCGTACCTAATCAAGAAAGATATAATTTGTGGACCGCACATAGAAATGGAAATTGAACTAGAACGAAATATTAGACCAGCATTGAAAAACAAAGAAGATCTCTATTCTTATAAAAATAAAATGGTCTCTATAAAGAATATTATTTTAAACTATCTCAAGAACCACGACATTAAACATAAACTTACACATAAACCTAAATTAATGATACTATATGAAAAATGTAAAAACATTAACTAAGTTCACATCAATAGTATCTATATATTTAACCTGTTTCATTCTGGTCTGTTTTTCGACTCAGTCAAATATTGAAGAAGATTCAATATATATTAATCAAGTTAAGTCTTTTATCGCGGACTTTGACCTTGATATTTCAGACCAAGTTAATCCTAAGTTTAACTATATACTGACAAAAAACCTTGCTCATCCAAGTCACCATTCGATTAGTCAGTCAAGTAGTATCCTAGCCAGTATAGGCATTTTTGAATTAGTAACTTTTTTTTTAAACATAAATCAAGTCGAAACTTACCGTTTCGCACTTATGTTTTTATCATTCTTTAATATACTTACAGGCTTTCTTATCTTAAAACGTGCTCTAAAAGATAGCTTTGAGTTTAGTGCTAAAGATGTCATCCTTTTTATTTTATCGTCTCCTTTTTTCTATTACTCTTTTATTAGCTTATCCACTTTAGAAGTTTTTCTTTTTCCATTTTCTTCACTCTTGGTCTTCTTTTTGCTCAACGAAAAAACAAAACTGTCAGTTTTTGATTCATTCTGCCTTGGCCTTGCCTCCAGCACTCTATTTAGTAGCAAAGAAAGTTTTCTACCCATTGTTATTTGTCTATCAATATATCTTTGGATCAAAAAATCTTATAAGCTTTCATATTTTATATTAGGTCTCCTCCCTCCTTTTATCGCCAAGTTGATACATACTTATTTCATTTACGGAGATCTTGTTTTTGTGAATGGCATCATTGGAAACATCGTTAATGATTTTAGTCTTAACAATATAAGTGAAACTATTATTTACGGCTTTTTTTCTTTAAATGGTCTTCTTGGAGCTTTTCCACTTCTTTTTATTTTAGCTATCTTTGTAACGATTAAAGCCTTTAAAAACTCGCTATTCAAAGATGGTTTCGAAATTTTTTTTTATCTCTTATGGATATTGATAGGGTTGTTACAAACATTTTTTCTCGTTGGTCCATACCTAGAAGATTTATTTTATGGTAGACACTTAATGATTGCAATGCCACCAATTTTCATACTGTATTTAAAGTTTAAAAGAAGCATCAGCACAAAAAGATATTTGCTTATAATGTCAATACTTATCTTATTTTCAATGTATAGCACTTTAAGCTTTTGCACTCAATATCAACTTTCTCATTATAATTATATTGCAGATAAATACCTTATACAAATTCAACCATTAATTAACCAACTAACTCAAGTCGCACACGACATGCTTGAAGTTTTACAGAATAATTTCCTGTCCATAGCTATAATAGCATTTGTATATCTTATTCTTTTTAAATTACTTATATTCATAAAAGCTCGTTTTAATATTATTATTTTTTTTCAATATTACCAGATAACCATGGCCTTTTTTCTTCTTTTACTCGTTAGTGTCTCAGCTTACAATCTTTCACAGCGAGATCTTAGCTATAATCAAGAAAAGTTTAAAAACACTATAATAACTGATAACTCATATTTTTATCCTTTTACCTATGTTATGGACTTCTTTAGAGCTCAGTATATTGCAACCAACAGAAAAGCAACACGAATAAAAATTAATACCAAACGAAAAGAATATTACAAAAAAATTAAAAATACTGCCATTCAGAAGAATAAATCCTTTGAGAATGAACTTGAGAATTTAAATTTCGATATCGACTATTATTACAATGAATCATTAGGGAGTAAAAATTGAAAAATAAATATACATACAAGGTAAAAATTTTACTGTTTGTATTCTCACTGGCTCTTTCCTTGACAGTCCTAGAGCTTTCAATGCGAACTGCTGGCTTTTTTCTTAGCAATAACTCATCTCTTTTTTTAGAAAAAGAATATCAAACTGATAACCACTATGAACTATTTCAATCTGGTCACAAAAGTATAAACAAAACAATAATTACAATTGGAGACTCTTTTACAAATGGAGGCAACTTATCAGGAAACTGGAAAGAAAATTATCCCTACTTTTTGTCCAGACTGCTTGAAAATTCCACCACCGATTTTTCTATTATTAACATGGGACTGTGTGAAGACACAACGCTTGGTGTTTATGAGCGATTAAAACAATATTTAGAAAATTCCGACAATATAAAGCCAGATTATGTAATTGCGCTTGTAGGATCTGCTGATGGTTTTCATCTCAAACATAGAGAACATCTTGGTAAAATTAAATTCATTTCACCTAAGGATGAAATTATAAATTTACAAAAAAAGTGGTGGAAAAACCTTAGAATCTACAAGATGTGGCGTCATATTTATTTTTTTCTTGAAAAGAAGTTATTTCTCTCAGAACATGATAAAATTTTTTCTTATGCTCAATGGAAGAATAAAGATAAATTCCTAAGTTTATACAAATCCAATAATCGAAAAGAATATATATCTTTTTTCTACAACGAAATTCATAATATTTCACAAAAGTATTCATCTGAAGAAAAGTTAGGCGAAAAATATTATCAATACAGAAATGATGTCGAGGCAATCATTATTGTGATGGCCGATACGTTAATTGCAGATAACCGTTATGATGAGGTACTTGATACCCTTCTAAATATTGGAGCAAAAACTCCTGAACTTTGGGATATTTATACCTACAGAATATTAGTTTTTCAAACTTTCAAAAAGCAATCTATCCACAGTGCGCAAGCTATTTTAGATAATATTTCGCATGCAGAGTCAATTGTAAAAACTGAAGATTTTAGACATTTTAAAAAAAGCTTTATGCAATTTGCTTTAAATGAAAACAAACTTAAACTCTATCAAAAAAAGATTTGGAAAAAAATTATTTCTCTTTCTAAAAAATATAAATTTAAATTAATTTTGCAAACATATCCTTCTCATTACAACCAGATAAACTCAACACTTAGAGAGCTTGCAGATCAACACGGATTACATTTAGTTGATCAAAACAAATCCTTTACAAGTAAAATTAAAAAGAAGAACAAAGAGTTTTACCTTAGAGGTGATGACCACTGTACCGAAGCTGGATATAAATTAATGGCAAAAAATATTTTTAACTCAATTTTTAAACCTGAATAAATATAGAATGTTAGTATTCTTAGTGCTTGATTTTAGGCAAAAAAAAACCTTCCACGAAAGAAGGTTAATTTTTATGGCGGAGACGGCGAGATTCGAACTCGCGGTACGCAGAACGCACGACGCCTTAGCAAGGCGCTGGTTTCAGCCACTCACCCACGTCTCCAAATAAAGCTGAAAAAAGATGTTATTTCAAAGATCAATAAGTCTGGCGGAAGTGGAGGGATTCGAACCCCCGGACGGCGCAAACCGTCAACAGTTTTCAAAACTGCCTCCTTCGACCACTCGGACACACTTCCAAAAAACTTATAGACCATGAATATAATAGCAATAGCACAAGAAATCAATAAATTATTTAACGATACTTAAGTCTTTCCCTCATGCTGCTATTGGCCATAGACATAAAATTCTTACTGATTTGAAGTTGGGGGATTTGATAGAGGCGCTACATTATTCCCAGTAGGCATCGTTTTCATCACAATTAAGCCAACGACAATAACAATCAAAGTAAATGCCAGTATAAATTTTAGTTTTTTGTTACTCATGGCCTTATTTTACAATTTTATTGTCTCAAGGCCACCCATATATTTTCTTAATACTTCAGGAATCTCAATAGAGCCATCTTCGTTTTGATAGTTTTCAATGACAGCAACAAAACATCTCCCAACTGCTAAGCCTGAACCATTTAAAGTATGTGCAAACTGAGGCTTTTCTCCCTGTTTTTTAAACCTTATTTTGGCCCTTCTTGCTTGAAAGTCCCCACAATTTGAACAAGATGAAATTTCTCTATAGGTATCCTGACTTGGAACCCAGACCTCAATATCAAAAGTTTTCTTTGCTCCAAATCCGATATCTCCAGTACATAAACGAACAGTTCGGTAGGGGAGCTTAAGTTTTTCTAAAATACTTTCAGCACTATCAACCATTTCATCTAATGTCTCCATCGATTTGTCTGGATGAGTTATATTCACCATCTCAACTTTATTAAATTGGTGCATACGAATTAAACCTCTTGTGTCTTTTCCATGAGAACCTGCCTCTGATCTAAAACATGGTGTTAATCCGGTAAATTTTAAAGGCAATTCTGACTCATCAAAAACCTCATCTCTTTTGAGATTGGTGAGAGGGACTTCTGATGTTGGTATAAGATACCAGTCTTGCCCTTCAATTTTAAAAAGGTCTTCCTTAAACTTTGGCAGCTGCCCAGTTCCATAAAGAGATCTTTCATGAACAATAAAGGGTGGAATAATTTCTTCATAACCACGACTTAATTGATGATCGAGCATAAAATTGGCCAAAGCTCTCTCTAATTGAGCTAATTTATTTTTATAAACAACAAACCTCGCACCTGTTAACTTAGCTGCTGCTTCAAAGTCTAACATTTGAAGATTTTCACCTAGTTCAACATGATCTCTTACTTTAAATTGAAAATTCTTTGGTTCTCCCCACTTTTTAACTTCTACATTGTCAGTTTCATCTTTGCCTTGAGGCGTATCATCTTCTAATAAATTTGGTATCGTTGATAAGTTATATTCTAATTCTTCTTTTATTTTAATTAAATCAGTATTAAATTTTTCTATGCTTTCTTTAAGCTCATGTACCTTTTGCATTTCCTCTGAAGCATCTTCACCATTTCTTTTTTTTATTCCTACTTCTTTAGAAATTTTTTTTATTTGTGCCTGTGTTGTTTCAACTTTAGTGGTTAAATCTTTTCTTTGTGAGTTTTGATCAAGAACTTTTTGCAAAAAGGATGTCTCAAAACCTCTCATATTAAGATTTTTTGTTACATAGTCTAAGTTTCCTTCAATAAATTTTATATCATGCATAACACATACCTCATTGCATTGTTCTTATATACTTTTCTATACTATTCTTATACTTAGTGTTTGGAGAAAGCTCAAGAAAATGTTTATAATTTTTAATGGCCAACTGACTTTGCCCTAACTTGCGATAAGCATCTCCAAGAAGTTTATAAATCTCAGCCCTATTACTATCAATTTCTAACGCTTTTTGATATTGATCAAGTGCCATGTCATATTGGTCAGTATGAAAAGCAACGTATGCAATACCAAGAATAGCATCAATATTATTCGGAGAGACCTGAACTGCTTTTACATATTGCTTTCTGGCCTTAATTAGATCTTTTTCCTTGATATAAATATTACCTAATAAAATATAGCCATCAACCACAGTTGGATTTTCTTTAATTTCTTTTTTGGCCAAACTCTTTGCTTTATCCAAATCATCAATTAAAAAGTAAAGTTTTGCATATAAGTACTGTAAGCGAGGGTACGTTGATAATCTCTCAGAAATATCATCAAGCTGTTTTTTAGCCTCTTTATATCTTTGTAGATCTATCAAAAGTCCTGCTAATTTCATTCTTACTTTTAAGTCTCCTGGGTCCAATTCAATCAACCGTTCAGAGTTTTCAATGACTTTTTCTACATCATCATCAAGCCTTGCTGACTCTATTAAGAACTCATATAAACTTTTATCTTTTTTAGGTAAGGCAAGTAGCTTTTTTTTCACATTTTTATATTTTTTTAACTGACCACTTCTATAAAAATAAATTCCAATAGTGCTTAGAATTTTTGGATTATCTGGAAAGTCTTTTAACACATCATATAAATAACCAACAGCTGCTTCACTCGTTTCTAATTCATATAATATTTTTGCAAAACTTATTCTGTAATCTACATTAGCAGGATCAAGGTCCATTGCTCTATTAAGTATCGACTTAGCTCGATCATATTTATGGTATTTTATATATAATTTGGCCAATTCATGTATATTCTTATCATTAAGTGGGTTTTCATTAATGGCCCTTTGCAGCCATCCCAGGCCAGCATTGTATTCACCCCTGTAGATTGAATATTTTGCCTTCGCTGACAAGTATTGATCTTCTTGTCCTCCAGAAATATTCTGTGCCGTATTTAACAAAGATAATACTTTTTTAAACTTAAAAGCTTCTATATACGCATCTATCAAACTAAATAAAATATCTGTTGATGAAGGATTATCCTTATAAAGTTCGTCAAGTTGATTTATAGCATCTTCAATATAACCTCTTTTCATCTGCAACTGCGACAAAAATAGCCTTATCTTTATTGAATTAGGTCTAATATCAGAAGCTTGTAAAGCAAGTTTAAATGCTCCTTTTAAATCTCCCTCATCAAACTTTATCTTCGCTTCATGCAAGAATTTTTTTGCTCGACTATCAAGAATTAAATCATTTACATTTGTATCAGTTGACTCCGACAAGAGGGCAAGTTTACTTAATAAGTCAATTGATTCAAACAAATCAAGGGATTTTTTAAATTCTATCGCTGCAAGATTAGGACGTTTTAACGAAGCAAAATACATTCCCTTTAGATATAAATATTTTGAATAATAGTATTTAGAACCTTCAACATTTATTTTATTCAATTTATGAATGATTTCTTTTAAATCAGAAAAAGCTTGTTGTTCTACAAATAACAAACCCTTTTCGATAAGGACATAAGCATTATCCTTATATTTTTTGGAAGCTTCTTCAAGTAAACTTAGCATTTTGGGAATTTCTTGTTGAATTTTATAATATTCATACAAAGCCTTAATCACAAATAAACTTTTGTTCGAAACCGTTTCAAGCTTATTAGAAACTTTTTTTGCCTCATCTAATATGCCCGCCTTAATTAGCGCTTTTAATCTAACTGCAAATAATTGCGGAGTTGCTAATTTAGGGTTTAGAATGAAATATTTATCAAATGTTTGCAAAGAGGCATCAACTTTTCCAATCTGAAGATAAAAATATGAGATCGCACTTGCAAATATGGGATCACTTACGCCTTTTCTTCTAAATATTTGAACTAATTTAAATATGGAGTTTGCATCGTTTGTGTAATCATTTGAATTAATGAGATTATCCGAATAAAGAAAGATTAAATAAGCCAAAGCCTTATTTTCCTGAAAATTATTTTCTGCTGATTTGAAAAAACTCTTTGACGCTTCTACAAAGCTTGGATATGTCTCTATTTGATATTTTTTTAGACCGTTTTTATAAAAAGTTTTCGCCTTATCAATATCAGGGATATCGTATCTAGTTGGAAACCTAATAAATGGCTCAATTAGTTTAATCTTGCTAAGCTTTTGTGTATCTGAGTTTTCTTCTGAGAAAAGTATGAAAATTGATAAAACAACAATCAGGCCTACAACCAATTTTTTTCGTATCTTTTTAAAATCTTTTTTTTGAGAATTCGTTTTATCAACTTCTTTTTTTTCTTCTATTTTTTGCGTTTTTTTCTTTTTTTTAATTATTTTTGTTTTGTCATCGTTTTCTGGTTCATCGTAGTCTTCAATCTCTATATCAGAAATTGTTATCATCTGAGTTGCTTCATTTTCATAGTCTGGAATTACTTCTTCAGATTTACTTGCTGACTCGTCTTTTCTCTCGTTTTCTTTTTTCTCCTCTTCTAATCTTTTTAAATAAGCTTGATAGTCTTTGTTTAGAACTGTCTTGTCGAGATTATTTGATTTATTCTTAGAATCTATTTTTTTTATTAAAGTTTTGTCATCACTATCTTTTGATTTTTCTTCGTCATCACTTGTATCAATTTCACTTTCAAAGGGGTCTTTATGCTCGAATTTAAACTCTTTAACTTCCTCTTTTTTTTCTTCTATATTTTTGACTTCGGTATCAGGTTGACTCAAATCAAGATTCTTTAAATTTAGCAGATGTGTTTCTGTTCCTGATAAACTGGCATTTTCTAATAGAGATCTTACTTCATCCATCTCCCAAATTGACATCCAGCTTTTTTCACCAACTTTCTGAATGAAACACCTTTCATCTAACTTCCCCTCCCGTACAAGATCTTTTAGCTCATTAAGCTTAATTGGACCTAAAACTTCACCATTACTTAACCTTAACCTAAACCTTTGCATCATCACCTCTAGATATGACTAACATTGGTGCGATTATAGCTGGCATAAAAAAGAATCCTAAAATGATAACTAATGAAACGAAATTTGTATCAAGCATTGACAGGTATATGAAATGTGCCTTTAAAAGAAAAATTGGTGATAAAGGTATTCCAATATACAATAATTTTAAAGTCTTCGTTGCAATTTTTTTGTATTCAATTAAATAAAAAAGTATAAAGTTTATTAATAATGATATTGATAAATAGTACAAAGTAAATTCTTCTGTAAGTAAGGCTAACATAGATATGCTTACAGTATTAAAGCTGATTAAGACATGCCCTGAAGCTGAAAAGTTTCTTTCCTTCAATCTCAACAAATAGTTTATTGTCAATACGAAAAGTGAAATTTGATAGAACATTGATTCACTCTCTAAAAAGTTATCAATCATAAGTCTTTTTAAAAGACTTGTTAAAATTAATGGATAAACAAAATATTGTACAAATGAGAATATTTTTTTATGTATATCGTTAGAAATTTGATCAAACCTTTCATTAAAAGAAAATGAACCCATTGCACCTAATGCATAGAGATAAAAAATAAATATCAAATTATGCTGAACTTTATTTTCTGCCATCAATTCTCTGAGATATACAAGTTCGAGTTCATTAGAGCTGACTCCACCAATGAAAGAAAATAAATATGCTATGAATATAAGTATTATGCTTTTTGCACTAATTGATTCATAAACTTTATAGTCACGAATAACTGACTTATCTTGCATAAAAAGGCTGATTGCATAAAGACAAATTAAATTCCCAGCGATTTCCATTACCGTTGTCGACTCTTGAAAAAAGATAATAAACCACATTAAGCCTGTAATATAATAAGGGGATAAATGTTTTTTTTCTCTGACTTGTATAAATATTAAATATACAAAAAGAAATGCAACAGCAATCACTAGACTTTGTGAATATTTCTCATAATTAAGAAACATATATGTGCCTGCTGGTAACATACTAATAAGTCTTAATAAAAACTTATTTCCTACAAGACTTTCTGCAACTAGAATAATTATTAGTGATAATAAAGACAGATAGATTAAACTCACAAGGCCACCATCCCGCAAGATAATATTAGTAATATGACTTGTGCCAGATCTGTTATTGGCCTATTAATTTTTGTTATTAAAAATATATCTCTTAAATATAATAAAGTTAAAGCGACAAATGGAACAAAAATAAGATTTTCTTGTACAAAATGGCTCTTATAGCTAATGATGATAAAAAACAACAACAATGCAATTTTCAAGTTTACCCAGATAGGATTAGTTAAAATATTTTTTTTACTATTTATTGTCTCTAAACTAGAAGATGTGAGTTCTAGAAACAAAAACACCATGAGAGTAGTAATAAAGTTATACATGCCAATATTTGATGTTAATGAAACTCCAAGTAAAGAGCTTAAAAAATAATACTTATTCTTACTATTAATTAGTGTAAAGAAAGCATATGCACCCATCAATATAATCATATTAGAGTTTGTCGTGTCTCCAAAGTTTGACAAATAACTCGTAGTTCCCAGTAAAGCACCCAAAACTAACGCGAAAAAATATTTTTCCTCTTTATATTTAAACTCCGTTTGCGAATTAACTGCAAGGAGTGCTAGTAAACCGATTGAGTTTACTTGCACCATACTTTCCCAACTTAAAGCAAAGTTTGTATAATAAAAATTTAATAATCCTAAAAAAAGTGTTATTAAATAGCTTAGATTCAATTGCTTTTTTGTGAATAAAAAAAACAAACTCAATAAAGCTAGCTGAGCCCAAGAATAATTTGTCAAAAATACTAAAATTAGAATTATAAAACTTTTTGATCTTTCTTTACTATTTATTAATGTAGACCTAATCAAATAGAAATAAAACACTAGAGGTAGCGCTATATATTTGAATTTTTCTAGAGAATAATCACTTAACTCGAATAAGCTTACTTCGAAAAAACTATAAAAATAAATCGCGGACAACGAAAGTGGTACCAAAAATATCATTTTTGGTCTTCTACCAATAAGCTTTAAAATCAGCTCGTTGACTATATAGCTCGTTATTATAAAATATACACTCATTTTGTCATCAACCCACTATTATCCCTAAAAAAACTAAAATTACTGCTATAAAGGTACTTTGCACAAAGTCTAAATAAAAGTAATTTTCTTTTTGCCTACTGCTTACTTCTAAGGGTTTTTGTTCAATATATATTTTGTTAAATTTAAGATTTTTGCTAACTAAGTAGTTTAATTTAATTTTAATACGCTCTAAGATAAATATTTTTTCTAAATTTTTTGATAAAAATTTATTGTGCTCATTATTCAAAAACATACCGACACTCAATATTATTATCGATATCATTGTCACCATATATAAATTATTATTTCCATAAATATTATTAACGATGCTTAGAAAAAAAATTGTAATCAAAAAATCAATCTTATTTGTTTTTTCAAAATAGTATAAAATAAGTAATAAGGTCAAAACAAAGAAAAGAAAGACTTCAGAAAACATGATTTTTTGTGTCAACACAACAAGAAAAACAAAAATTAAAACACAATAAGATTTAACTAATAATTCTCCTTTTTTTATTTTTATACAAAAAATCGAAACACACAAAGCAACCACGAGTGCCTTAAATTCAAAGTAGCTTATTTGTAAGAACGTTAATGCTAAGGGAATTATATAATTTGAGTTATTAATCTTATGCTTTAAATTATTATATAGACCATACCCAAGCCACAAACCGAGTAATATAAAGCCACTAAACATATCAAACTTTTTAACATTGATTACACTTGGTAGACTCACTTCATAAGTTGAAACTAATAAAATTGATATAAAATATAAAAAAGTACTTATATATAATGAATATTTACCATCAAAAAACTTTCTATCTAAAAAGATGACTAAGAAGATAACAAAAAAACAAATTAAGCTCATCCCTCATTCTCCCTGGTCAAATAGAGATAATGCCCACGTATAAGAATTGGGATGATTAATAAATAAATCGCAAGTTTAAAGTCTCCCAAGTTACCCAGTGCATACTTTTTTTCTAAATAAATATATGCATAAGAAAGTGATACCACGAACAAAACAATCCCACGTATTGATCTATTTGTTTTTGCACTAAAAATCAGGATGCCGGAAATGAGCGAAAAAGATAAGATTATTTCTTCCAAAAATTTCTCCTAAAATAACTTACAAAGCCTATCATCAATAATAGTATTAAACCTCCAAACGCTCCAAAATTTATATTTGAATAGTTTGTAACTATTTCAACCTTATTACTTATATTGCCTCGAATTGAGTTGTATAGAATGAATGTCGTAAATACCATCGATATTGATATAAGAGTTAAAACAGAAACTGATTTTTTATTTATTCGTTTTCTTTGCTTTTTATTTGACATAAGCTGCAATTCAACAATAACAAAGATAAATAATAAATAAAATGCTATATCCTTATATCCCATAGAAATAAAGTGCAAAAAAGATATTGTTACGAGACTCAAGTGCAAAAAGTTTTCAAGAGGTTTTATGTTTATTAATAGTGATATTCCTGTGATTGATGTTATAAATATCACAATATATGTTATTGCATTTTCCACATAACACCTCTTACCAAAACCAAATAGAGTCCATATGTCAGCTCTGAATTTAATAATTTCTTAAATTGAGAAAATTCTGTTTGTTTTGGCTTTTGTCTTCCAATGATAATAAATACTGTCATTAAACCTAATGTTACAATTATATCTATAGCATTTTCTGACTCAAAGAAAATAGAAATTGTCTTATTTGAAAAATACTTTACAACAAGGTAGCAAATCCCAAACACCCACATACTATTGATTATTTTAAAATATTTATTTCTAACAGAAAGTGTATTTATATATAACTGCTTTATTATAATCTTCACACTATATAATAAAAAAACTGCATTAATTATTGCCTCATACCTTTTATTTGAAAGATCTATTTTATCTGTAACAACAATCAAAAAAACGACCATTAAAATAATTACAATCTTGTTCAATATGGAAACATCAATGTCTATATCTTTATTTATAGTAAATGGAAAAAAAATACAGCCAAAAGATAAATAGATGAATACAAATTTCGTAATAGATTCAAAAATATTCTTATTTAACTGAATTGTTCCAAAATGTATTGTAGTTAGAACAACCACAAGGCTAGTTACTATGTAGAAAGCTTGTACCGGTGTATATGTGTTATATTTTCTAAATTTTATTATTTCAAAATATCCACTTAAAGACTTCATCAAAACTTTAAAAGCTCTTAAGGGTAGGCTGTCTTTTGTTATTTGCTCATCTTTGATCATTTCCTGAACAAAGTTTAAATATATCATACTCATAAAAAAGACGAAAATTGTTATCAAGCTACCAGTCATTTCTACTATTCTTTATTGTCAATAATGCAATTGCTGTGATTAAAATACAAAGCATTCCAATTTTTTGTTTATATATTTGTCCTACTAATTCAATAATAATAATAACGCTTAACAAGTAGAAAAATGCAAACAGCTTATTAAAGTCAAATTTATAACTTTCATGATATGTTATTTTAAGTTTTTCAAACTTCACTCTACTACTTAAGAAAAACATACATATACTAATGGCCAAAAATACTATCAAACTATTTAAAATATCATTCATATCTTGATAAACTCACATTATTAAGTATATAGATTATCTAACTTTTCAAAGAATTAAAAACATAATGCGGAGCTTCGGTGCAAATAAAATCCTTAACCTTAGAAAACAAACTAAAACAATCCAGTAATACGCGGCTTAACATAAATGGCTTTAGCTATAATCAATGGTCAATTCTTCTTAAAGACTTCTTTTTTAACTCAAATCAGCTCCAATTTAAAAAAAACTTATTTATATTTCCCGATGAGGGTGATGCTGAAATCTTTTTTTCTTCAATTAAGGATCACGTACCAACTTATTTTTATCCTGATTTAGGGTCTGAAATATATAGTAGCATCATTCCTTCTGAGTTCAATTTGATCAAACGTTTTTCAACTTTGAATAAAGTTCTAAACGAAAAACTAGAATACTTTAATATAGTAACGACGATATCTGCATTAAATATTCTTGTTCCACCTGCTAGTTTTTTTCAAAACAATAACCTTACACTTGAAATTAGCGATATAATTGAAAGAAATGACTTAGCTGAAAAGCTTGTACAAATAGGCTATAATCGAACTCCTACCACCGAAGAGCCAGGATCTTTTGCTATAAAAGGTGAAATTTTTGATATTTATCCTTTTGATGGTGCACCTGTCAGGCTTCATTTTTTTGATGATATGATTGAGGAAATCTATATCATAGATAAACATACACTTATTACCGATAGGACTAAACCACTAGAGAGGATTGAGCTTCATAAAACACATTTTTCCCTAATGAAGAAAAATCTTATTAACAACTTTCGTAATTCATTTCCCAGACCACCACTTAATGAAAAAGACAAATTAAACTATAGAGATTCTATTTTTAAAAAGCTTTCCAATAACTATTTTTTTGATGATTATCCATATTTTATTTCTTATTTTTTTAATGAACAAAATACACTAACTGATTATTTAGATGACTATAAATATCATTTTTTTAATTTATTTGATATTGTAGAAGATTTTGAACGCTTTAAGTTAAATTTGATCGATGATTATAACTCATTTATAGGCCTTGATGATGAGGTTATTAAGCCGAGTCCAGAAAAAATATACAATTTAGATTACAAACTACCATCTTCTTATTTGGCCATTAATAATGTTAATATTTCAGTAAACCTAGATAAAGATATACACAATGAAATTGATGTTAAAATTAACCCTATTAGCGGAATTATAAAAAAGCTACTTATTAACGATCAGTCAATTCATAAATCAAAGGCAATATGCCAATATATTGAACAAGAAATTAAAAAGAAAAAAGATATTAGAATTTATTTCACTAACAGTAGTTCTAAAGATCAAATTTTACATTATCTCAAAACTTATCTAAGTCCTCAGACATCTATGCACAATATAGTTTTTATAAATGAATATCTTGATGAAGGTTTCGAGTATGTACATGAAAATATTTTGTTTTTATCTGAGACTGATTTTTTTCAAAAGAAGATTAATAAAACAAAAAATAAACAAATAAATTTTGACCAAGATCTTTTTGCTGAACAAATTTCAACTTTAACAATTGATGATTTCGTTATTCATAAAGACTTCGGAATTGGTCAATACAAGGGGATTGAGACATTAAACCTAGGTGGTTCTACTTCTGATTTTATTGTCTTAAACTATCAAGACGACGATAAAGTTTATGTTCCAGTATACAAACTTTCTTTAATTCAAAAACACTCTTCAAGCCAATCAAATGTTCCCGTTGCTAATTTAAAAACTAAAAAATTTGAAAAGGCAAAATCAAAAGCTAAACAATCTGTAAAAAAACTCGCATTTGATTTATTGGAATTGCAGGCTAAACGGAAACTTAAAAAAGGTTATAAATTTTCTGAACCAGATAGTCTTTATAACGATTTCTCACTCTCTTTTAAGTTTAAAGAAACACCAGACCAGACAAAAGCTATTAATGACGTTATAAGCGACATGACTTCTGAGCAACCAATGGATAGACTAGTTTGTGGCGATGTCGGGTTTGGAAAAACAGAAGTTGCCATGCGTGCTGCTTTTAAGGCTGTTATTGATCATAAGCAAGTGGCCATACTCGTTCCGACAACTGTTTTAGCTTATCAACACTATAATAGTTTTTGCGAAAGATTTAAAGACTTTCCAGTTCATATTGATTTTATTTCTCGCTTTAAAACAACAAAACAAACAAATGAAGTCATTGAAAAATTAAATGATGGAAAAATTGATATTTTGATTGGAACACATAAGATTCTTTCCGAAAAAGTTGTTTTCAAAGATCTTGGACTTTTAGTTATTGATGAAGAACAGCGCTTTGGTGTCGCACATAAAGAAAAAATGAAACTTTTGCGTGAAACAGTTGATACACTTACTCTTACAGCTACGCCAATTCCTCGAACATTACAAATGTCATTTTTGGGAATCAAAGAACTGTCTGTCATCAAAACACCTCCACCTAAAAGACAAACTATAAAATCCTATATCATTAAAGAAGACCCTAGAACTTTAAAAATTGCATTGGAAAAAGAGTTGAGTCGGGGAGGACAAGTTTTTATTGTTCATAATCGTGTTCATGATATTGAAATTTTTACTGATAAGATTAGAAAAATAATTCCACAGGCAAGAATTATTTTTGCCCATGGACAGCTTTCAGAAAAAGACCTAGAGAAAAGAATTACTGATTTTTATAATTATAAATACGACATTCTTATATCTACAACTATTATTGAATCGGGAATTGATATACCAAGGGCCAATACAATGATTATTGATAGGGCCGACACATACGGTTTGTCACAACTTCACCAACTTAGAGGAAGAATTGGAAGATCCGACAAAAAAGCATATGCATATTTTATCGTTCCTTCACACAAAAAAATATCTGATGTTGCAGCTAAAAGGTTAAAAGCATTACAAACCTATGCTGATTTAGGTTCAGGATTTTCACTTGCCACCAGTGATCTTGAAATTAGAGGCTCAGGTGATATTTTGGGCCCTGAACAGTCTGGTCATATTGGAAGCATTGGACTTGAACTTTATATGGAGCTCCTTAAAGAATGTATAAACGAAATTAAAGGTGATAAAAGTATTAACAACCAACTCATTGAAATACAAACACCATTTGATGCTTATATACCTACCCAATATATCGAAAACTCTGGATTGAGATTGAAATATTATAAGAAAATTTCAAATGCTAAAGCCCTAGATAGTATTGATCGCATAGTTTTTGAATTAGAGGATCAATTTGGCATGATTCCTGATGAGACAAAAAATTTAATTGATATCATCAAAAGTAGAGTCTACCTATCAGGTATTGCACTCAACGCCATCAAAGTAAAAAGCTCAAGTATTTTATTGTCATTCAGCAAGGATATTATTAATTCTGATCAAACAATGAGAGAAAAAATTATTAACTTCTTCACACAAAGGCCTAAAATCTATAAAATTAATCCTGATTACTCGATTAATTGTTCTTTTAAGGATAAAATAACAATTAATACTTTATTAGAATTTAGTAAGTATTTATCTAATCAACTTAAATAGGATAGGAATTATTATGAAATGGATTTTGTTAACGATAATTTTTTTGAGCTCTAACGTATATGCACAAAAAAAATCATCAGACCCTATTGTCGCAAAGATAAATGGAAAAGTTATTAGAAAATCTGCTCTTTTAAGTTACCACCAACAAAACTTAAATTTTGCTCAGAATAATCGTAAGGTTACACTCGAAGAATCATTGAATGATTTAATTGATCGAATAATTGGTATTGATGATGCAAAAGAAATTAATATTCATAAAAGACCTGATGTTGTCAAAAAGATGAATGATATAGTTTACCATGCTTATATATCCGAAGAATTAACTCCTAAGTTGAAAAAAATTAAAATATCTGACAATGATATTGAGAGATATTACAAACAAAATCCTGAATATAAAACTTCACAGATTTTAATAAGGCTTAAAACTTTACCTAGTCCAGAGGATGTTGCTGAAGCGATAGATTTAGCAAATAAGATTTACAAAGATGCTGTAAAAAACCCAAAAAACTTTTCTAAACTCGCAAAAAAATATAGTGAAGCTTCATCTGCACTGACGGGTGGAGATATGGGTTACCAGCCACGAGTTAGACTTGCTAATCAATATTTTGAATCAATCAATGGTAAAAAAATTGGATATATTACAAATCCCTTTAGAACACAGTATGGTGTTCATGTGGTTATGGTAACAGGTAAAAAAGATTTTAAGCAAATTGATATGAATCTTTACAAAAAGATCCTTCACGATGTAGAAAGAGATAAAATTTTAAGAAAATATTTCGCACAAAAACGAAATAAGGCAAATTTAAAAATTTATAAAGATCGTTTAAAATATGAATAAGTTATTTTTTTTCATCCTTTTCATTGCAACCTCATCACATGCTGTTATTTTAGATAAAATTGCAGGTGTAATTAATGATAAAATTTTTACGTTATCTGAAATAAAGAGAATTAAACAAACTGTACCAATTCGCCAAGAAATTGCTCCATTTATTTACATTAAAAATAACTTTACTCATTCAGAAATCCTTAAGTTAATGCAAGATAGTTTTATTATTCAAGATAAGCTTTCTGAACTTGGCTTTGTGGTTAGTGATGATTCCGTTGAATCGAGAATAAATGAAACACAAAAAGGTCTAGGTCTCAATAGAAATGAACTCTTAAAATTTTTAGAATCTAAGGGCATTACTTTTAATGAGTACTTTGAGCTTTTAAGAAATGCCATGCAGTATAGTATTTTTCAAAGAAGAATTATTGGCCCTTTAGTCACCATCACTGATCAAGAATTAAAAAATAGATATTATAAGCTTAATCAAAATAATAAGGCTTTGTCTTTTATTTACAAAGTTTATGATTTTAGTATTGCTGAAAGCAAAGTTCAAAATGCAGATTATTCGACTTTTCCTCAAATACTTGAACGTTATAAAAGGACTGGGAATATTCCTCAAATTTATTCAGACATAGAAACAAATGACTTAGGAAAGCTTTCCGGTGAAGACCTTCCCAAAGAACTTTCTGATTTGTTAAAAAATACTGAAGAGAAATCTTTTTCTGATCTCTATATAAAAGATGGAGTTATCCACAGTTTTTATATTGAAAGTAAAGACCTTTCAGAATCTTCAGATTTTCTTAAAAATCGCAATATGATTTATAATCAAATATTTCTCGAAAGATCAAAGAAAATTTCACAAAGTTGGTTTGATAGAGAGAGAATAAATTATTATATACTTAATAATTTATGATTTATGTAACTCAAGGCCATTGCTATGGTATTGGCCTAGAAACCTTCTTAAAAGCTTACCTTTGCCAATCACATAAGTTCAGAGAACAAATTATTTTAATCTGTCATTTAGATGATCTCAAAATTAATCTAAACTTTATGCCTTACAAAAATTCAATTTATCAAGATCATATTTTTATAAATAAAATAAAGTTAAATTGTATTTTTTTTGAAAAATCTCATACACCAAACTCAACAACTGCCTTACATATTGCTCTTGGATTATGTAAACCAAACGATATACTTTTAACCCTTCCCACTTCAAAAGATCAAATTTTTTACAATAAAAAACAACTCAATGGTCATACTGAATTTTTTAGAAAATTTTTTAAACAAGAGAATCTTGTTATGTCTTTTTTAGCCCCGGATTGTAATTTTTTACTTCTCACTGATCATATTGCAATTGAAGATGTTTCAAAAAAAATTACCCAAGAGAGGATTTTTCAAAAAGTTGATTTTTTTATTAGATATATACATCAATCGCGAGAAATTAAAGAAGTTTTTTTTAGTGGTATAAATCCTCACTGTGGTGAAAATGGTCATATTTCAAATGATGATAGCATCATTCAAACTGGCGCCAGCTTACTTAGAAAAAAATTTGACTCTATTGTCTTTCACTCAATGATGGCCGGTGATACTTTACATTTTAATATAAAAAATAAAAATCAACTCTTTGTCTATTCTGCTCATGATCAAGGTTTAGCACCATTTAAACTTAAATATGGACTTATAGGAATTAATTTAACATTAGGAATGCCGTTTAGACGAGTCAGTGTGGATCATGGGACTGCATTTGATTTATGGGGAAAAAATAAAGCTAATTATGCAGGTATGCTTTATTTAATGGAAGAAATAAAAAATTGGAAATAAAAAAACCTCGCATTCGCGAGGTTTTTTCTATCTAATTTCTAAATGATAATTAGAATTTACCTTGAATCATGAAGGCAATAACGAATCCTAAAATTACTAGTGATTCAATAAGTGCCATACCAAGAATCATTGGTGTAAAAATTTTCCCTTGAGCTTCAGGGTTTCTAGCGATACCTTCAAGAGCTGCAGATGCTGCTTTCCCTTGAGCCATAGTTCCACCTAATGCTGCTAATCCAATTGCAATAGCTGCTGCCAATGCGATCATTCCATTTGCTTCCATTTTTATTCTCCTTAAAAAGTTAATCTAATGAGCATGTTCCTCATGATCGTGAGTTTCAACTGCCATAGATATATAAATCATTGTTAAAAGCGTAAAGACAAATGCCTGCATAAAACAGACAAAAATACCTAAACAATAAAAAGGTAGAGGTACAACATACGGAACTAAATCTGAAAAAATTGCCAGTACTGTATGGTCCCCAAGCATATTACCTCTAATACGAAGACCTAAGGTTAATGGTCTCATCGCATGAGAAATTATTTCCAAAACAAAAATAAGTGGCGCCATATAAATCATAGGCCCCATAAAATGCTTAATATGCCCCCAAAGACCCTGAACTTTAATTCCCTGTGCATTGTAATAGATAAAAATCCAAATACCTAGCGCTAGACCAGTATTAAAGTTCTCAGTTGGAGGTAAAAATCCCGGAATCAAACCAATCAAATTATTTAAAAAAATAAATCCAAAATAAAAAATTAATAAAGGATAATAAGTTTTTGCATCCTTTGATCCCATAGTATTTCTGGCCAAACCATAAATAAATTCGCCAATAAATTCAACAAGATTTCTATACGATATACCCTTATCTGGAACAATACTTTTATCTACAGACTTCGTTTTAAGTCGATAAATAAGTCCACCAATAATAAAAATAACTGATGTTAAAAGAAATGTAACTGTATGTTCTCTTAATTGTAATTGCTCAGAAATTCCATGCAGCCATGTAAATCCACCAGCAGCAAATGAGTTTTTACTTACAACTAATAAAGCTAATGATATTAGATATTTCATACTATAAATCCTTAATTTTTTTTCACTATTCTTTTAATACTTATGACAAGAATAATCAATTGAAATATGTAAATTCCGACTAGAAAAAGTGTAGATGCTGGATAAAGCCTTATACCGAAATAAAATGCCACAACCAAAACAAGAAGTTTTAATGCTCCGCACATCCATGTAGGAATCAATGATGTATTTTTTTCAATACCTGTCATATCTGAAACAATTATTGCTAAAAAATATTGATTTAAAAGAATCATTAAAATGAATGCAAGTAAAAATGGGGTTTTCTCAAAACCTAAAAATATTATGGCCCACAAAATATTCAGCATAGTTCCAAATACGTACCAATTTACTTTTAATTTATTTCTTATTTGCATAACGTAACATCAAAAAAAATGTATAAAAAATTATTGCTAATATTAAGCCTAACCCAATTGCTGTTGAGATGATTTCCTCATGTATCAAATAGTAAACTAAACCAAAAACTCCAAGAATGGAGGAGGGGAGTCCAACTGCTAAACCCACAACTTTTAGTATATTCGGCCCATCATCTTCTTTCATCTTTTCCGAGCAATTCTTCTTTTATATAATGAATCCAAACGAGATTTTATAACCTCAGGATTGGGGTATTCACCGAGAATTGAATAATAAATATTATAGGCTTCTTTAAGTTTTTCTGAACTTTCGTAAGCATTTGCGATTAAAAACTTTGTTTTAACTATTTTATTATTTTGGGTTTCTCGTTTCAAATATTCAAACCAATACTTATTAGCATTGACCCAATTTTGCTGATAAAAATAGGCAAGACCAATATAATAGTAAGAATTAACTGCTGATTTTTTTTTATTTTTTTCTATTATATTTTCAAAAACTTTTATCGATTCTGTATATTTTTTTAAATAAAAAATACTAAGACCATATCTGAATTCATAAAGATCTTGATTTTCTAGTGTCGGAACAAAATTCATAAGTTGATGATAAACTTTTTTTGCTTTTTCATATTCATTTAAATTTTCAAAATATATATGACCTATTTTTTCTAAAGACTTTACTTGCCAATTAGGTTCATTAGAACTTTTTACAATTGTTTTATAATGCCTAAGACTATTTTGATAATCATTTAAATAAATGGAATAAATTTCTCCCAAATGATAATTGATTTTAATTTGAATATTTTTTGATGGTTTTTTTCGTAAAATTGACTCATAAACATCAACAGCTTTTTGAAATTTCTGTTCCGAAATATAGTCTTGAGCTTTAATAATATCTTTATAAAGACCGGATGAGAATCCACATCCAGTCATTATAAAAATTAGAATAAAGGTAAATATTTTATTCATCATCTGAGTCTGCAATTTTTTCAACTGCTACTACTGATTCTCCCTCTTTTAAATTAATTAAACGAACCCCTTGAGTGTTTCTACCCAATAAAGATATACCAGAAATTTTCGTTCTTATAACTTGTCCATTATTAGTAATAATCATTAAGTCATCACTTTCTTCAACAGGCTTGATTTGAGAAATACATCCAGTTTTTTCAGTAAGCTTCATAGCGATAATTCCCTTACCACCACGAGACTGTTTTCTGTATTCTTCAGTTTGAGATCGTTTACCATAACCTTTTTCTGTCACAGATAATAATTCCATTCCATCATCGATTATCGCCATACCAATTGCTTTTTCATCATCGTTTAATGCAATTCCTTTAACACCTTGTGATACTCTACCCATTGGCCGACAATCTGATTCAGCAAATCTAATGATTTTTCCAGAGTCAGCACAAATTAAAATATCTTTTTTTCCATCTGTTACACGAACACCAAGTACGGCATCACCTTCGTTAACTTTAATGGCCCTAATTCCTGATTGTTTAACATTTTTATATTCAGTTAATTTGGTCTTTTTAACCAATCCTCTTTCAGTAACCATGACTAAATAATGATTTTCAAAGTCTCTTGGAACAGCAATGATTTCTGTTAATTTTTCATCTGGCTTAAGTGGAAGTAAATTAACAATATTTCTACCTTTTGATGTTCTTGAACCTTCTGGAATTTCATATACCTTTAAAGTAAAGGCTGTTCCCTTATTAGTAAAAAACATTAATTTATCATGGGTTTCAGCCGTAAAGATAGATGTAAAAAAATCATCCTCACTTGAAGCACCCTTAACACCTTTTCCACCTCTTTTTTGGGCTTTATAAGTATCCGTAGGCATTCTCTTTAAATAGCCTTTATGAGTAATTGTTACAATGACTTCTTCATTCTTGATTAAATCTTCAACTTGAATTTCGTCTGATCGAGCTACTATTTCAGTTCTTCTCTCATCACCATAATTTTCTAAAATTTCGTTAAACTCATCACTTACAATTCCTAAAATAAGTTCTTCAGAGCCTAGAATTTCTTCTAATCTTGCAATTTCTTTCATTATTGCTTCATAATCTGCAATAATCTTATCTCTTTCTAGACCAGTTAATCTTTGTAACCTCATATCCAATACAGCTTGTGCTTGAATATCTGACATTGAATAATTATCAATAAGTTTACTTTTAGCTTGTGCTGGCCCCTCTGATTTTTTTATTAATTCAACAATTGCATCGATATTTTCAACAGCGATTTTTAATCCCTCTAAAATATGTGCTCGTGCTTTAGCCTTTTTTAGCTCATACATTGTTCTTCTGATCACAACTTCACGTCTATGATCGATAAAACATTGTAATTGCTCTTTTAAGTTCATGACTTTTGGTTGGCCATTTTTAATACTTAAAAAAATGATCCCAAAAGAAACTTGCATTTGTGTCATTTTAAATAATTTATTTAAGATAATGTTTGCTGGTTCACCACGTTTAATATCAATGACAATTCTAATACCAAGTTTATTAGATTCATCTCTGATATCTGTAATCCCTGTTATTGTTTTTTCTGAAGCTAATTTGGCAATTTTTTCAATTAATTTAGCCTTGTTAACTTGATAGGGGATTTCTGTAACAACAATTCTTTCTCTTTCTTGTTTACCATGAACTTCTATATCGGCAGAAGCTCTTACTTGAATAATTCCTTTTCCCGTGTGGTAAGCAGATTTTATACCACTTGTTCCTTGAATTGATCCTGCTGTTGGAAAATCTGGACCAGGAATAATTTCCATTAATTCATCAATATCCATATCAGGATTCTTGATTAGAGCTTGTAATCCAGACATAATTTCATTTAAATTATGCGGAGGAATATTTGTGGCCATACCAACAGCAATACCAGCTGAGCCATTTATTAATAAATTTGGTATTTTTGTAGGAAGTACCGTTGGCTCTGTTTGAGAACCGTCATAATTAGGTTGCCATTCAATTGTATCTTTATCGATATCTTTTAACATCTCTTCAGCAAGCTTTTTCATTCTAACTTCGGTGTACCTCATCGCTGCTGCACTATCACCATCGATAGAACCAAAATTTCCCTGTCCATCAACAACAGGATAACGCATTGAAAAATCCTGAGCTAATCTAACAACTGCTTGATAAACTGAAGAATCACCATGGGGATGATATTTACCAATAACATCACCAACAACTCTTGCAGATTTTAAAAATGGTTTATTATGATAATTATTCAAGATATGCATTGCATAGAGTACTCTACGATGAACTGGTTTTAATCCATCTCTTACATCCGGCAAAGCACGACTTATAATGACACTCATTGCATAATCTAAAAAACAATCTTTCATCTCTTCTTGAATTAAGAGTGGGGCAATGTTTCCATGATTGTGATCAGGTGTATTATTTTCATTACTCATATCAAATTTTCCTTAATTAAATTTTTAAATATCTAGGTTTTTAACATTTAAAGCATTGCTTTCAACAAAATCTCTTCGTGGTTCGACTTGATCTCCCATGAGAACAGAAAAAACTTGATCAGCATCAATTGTATCTTCAATTTTAACCTGTAAAAGAGTTCTATTTTCAGGATTCATTGTCGTTTCCCAAAGTTGGTCTGGGTTCATTTCTCCTAAACCTTTATACCTTTGAATATAGGCACCTTGTTGAGCTAAATTAATTATAAATTTAGAAAAATCTCTTAAAGAAGTAAATGTATCTTCTACCTTTTCATTTTTAAAAATAAATTTTGAATTTAAATAAGACTTAACACCATTATAATGATTATGAAGATCTTGATACTCTGTAGAATCAACAAAATGATTTGATATTTTAAATGTCTTTGTTCTTAATGAAGATTGTATTGTAACTCTTAATAAATGTGATTCATGTTTAGGATCATTTTCTATTTCAATCGAGTATTTTTTTAACGTTTCATTTTCTTGAGATTTAAAATAAGTAACAAGCTCATCAACAATATTTTCTAAAAGATTTTTTGCTTTTAATGTTGATACATCTAATTTTCCTTGTTGAATAATCTTATCAATTAGATTTTTATCAAAATGTCTATCATAGGACTCTAGTAAATTATTATAAGATTTATATCTATTTAATAATGAATTAACATCTTCAATTTTTTTATCAGAGCCATCAATTGTTACTTTGGATCCTGAAAGAGCTGTTCCAATAAGAAATTTTTCTAATGTTTTTTCATCTTTTAAATATTTTTCTATTTTTCCTTTTTTATATTTATACAAAGGAGGTTGTGCAATATAGAGTCTCCCCGATTCAATTAGTGGTTTCATATGCCTATAAAAGAAAGTTAATAATAAAGTTCTAATATGACTGCCATCAACATCACCATCTGTCATTATAATAAC
>LULF01000023.1_pt1 | contig 56856 bp, 58 predicted proteins | sample 728221 | NCBI WGS metagenome assembly LULF01 (sample SAMN03860296, study PRJNA289734) | marine metagenome | biome: seawater column; feature: ocean; material: water; isolation source: Red Sea water column Station 169 - depth 500m | place: Saudi Arabia: Red Sea | collected 2011-10-15 | depth 500 m | reverse complement strand
CCTTTATACATCTGTATTTTTTCTTTCAGTTTAGCAAAGAATTAAGGATTATGTCATTGTAAAGTCTTTATTTGATTAAATATTCTTACATTAAACACAATTTATATGAATCGCCGAGCTTGAGCATCAACAAATGGGAAGGAAATCTTTACCTCATAAAAATAATACTTTTTTTAAACTCAATGTCTGGTTATAATAAAAGTGTGGATGACAGGAAGTTATCCGAGATAGGCAAGGATGCCGAAAAGAAGAAGGGGGGTCAGTGCAGGAGGCCCCCTTTTTTATTTAAGTCTTTATTGTTTATTCATCTTATATTTCTTTAGTCTTTACTGTTTTGTCATATACTTATATGAAAGAAGTATAAGGAAGTTATGAAACTATCTAAAAAAGAATTCTTAAAACATCGTAGACAGTTTGGTCTTGGGCATTTGACGACGGAGTCATTTCATCCCTTGTCAAAAGATCTGTCTGATATTGTTAAAGAAGATATAGAACAAGCAATTGAAGTTCTCACTCAAATTGACACTCAAGCTTTAACATTACTCAAGGATAAATACTTTGAAGTTTTTAAACTTCAACAGCAAGTTCAAGCGGTTCTGAAAGAAGGGCATAAGGTTTTTCTTTGCGGCTGTGGAGCGACAGGACGTTTGGCCCTCAGTCTAGAACGTTTATATAGAGATTTTTTTCAAAGTTCTCAGGTCTGTGCTTTTATGGCAGGAGGAGATTATGCCCTTATAAAATCGGTGGAGAGTTTTGAAGATAGTTTTGAATATGGAAAAAGACAACTTAAAGAATTAGGATTTTCAAAAAATGACCTTCTTATTAGTATTACCGAAGGTGGGGAAACTAGTTTTGTGATTGGGGCAGCGGAGTTTGCTGCCGATTATTCACAAGAGCCGCCTTTTTTTCTTTATTGTAATCCAGACTCAGAATTATCTTCGATTAATAGATCACAAAGAGTTTTAAAAAATAATAAGATAAAAAAGATAAATTTAAGTGTCGGTCCAATGGCAATATCTGGTAGTACTCGAATGCAAGCAACTACTGTGCAAATGATTGCTACTGGTTTTAGCCTTTTTTATCAACACGTTAATATTGAGGCATTTCAAAAAGCCTTTGTTCAATTTATCGAGCTCTTAGAACATAGCTCTTTTCATTTTATCAAAGACTTTATTAGACACGAGTATGAAGTCTATCAAAAGAATGAGATCGTGACCTATAGAAGCGATGAAAAAATTGCCATGGCCATTTTGACAGATACAACGGAAAGATCCCCCACATTTAACTTGGTAGGCTTTGAGAGAGATAAAACTGATGAGCCCTCTTTAGTCTATTTGGCCGTCAAGGATGAGCAGGATCCTTTAAAGGCTTGGCAGAGACTTTTAGGTCGAAAACCGAGATGTCTTGATTGGCAGATTCCTGAAAGAATTAGTCTTAAGGATTTGTACCAGTTTGATATTTCTGAAAAAACAATTTTAAGAAGAAATGAAATTAGAGAGAATCATGTTTTCGATATTTATCTAGAAAATGGTTTTCTTCTTTTTATGTTTGGAGACTTACAGAGAAGAATTAAAATACCCCAAGAAGCTGATCTGTTTTTTATCCATTTGTATTTGAAGTTGATTCTTAATATTCATTCAACTTTGCTTATGGGACTTTTGGAAAGATATCAAGGGAATATGATGACTTATGTTTCTCCAAGTAATTTTAAATTAATCGATCGTTGTTTTCGTTATACGAAGGAAATTCTTAAGGGGCAAAGTATACATATTTCCGATGATGATTTAATCGATGAGATTTTTAAAAGAGTAGCGATTAAGAAAAACTCTATTGTTCTTGATGTTCTTAATAGCGTTAAATCACAAGAGCGCTGAGCTTAGTCTTTTTTTGACTCTTCTTGCTCTGATTTTTCGTTGTTTGGGTCGCTTAATCCTTTTTTAAAATTTGTAATAGCACTTCCCATAGACCTTCCTAATTGGGGTAGTTTTCTTCCACCAAAAAGAAGCACAATAACAAATGCAATAACGACGAGTTCTGTTGTACCTAAACCAAACATATTATTTCCTCTATCTCTCTATAGTTGCTAGTAAATTCTACCTAGATCCATTGTATACTTTCCTGGTGCATAATTCAAAAAACGCTGTTCTTTTAGTTTTTTAAATTGTGCTGAGCTATTTGAATAACTGGCATAAGGATATATCGTTATTCCTCCTCTAGGGGTAAATTCTCCAATGACTTCAATATACTTTGGTTTCATGATTTTTGCTAGATCATTACAGATTTTTTGGACGCAGTCTTCATGAAAATCACCATGATTTCGGAAGCTAAATAGGTAAATTTTTAGGGATTTACTCTCAACCATTTTTTTTCCAGCAATATAATTGATATAAATACGAGCAAAATCTGGCTGCCCAGTTTTTGGGCATAAAGAGGTAAATTCTGTGCATATAAAGCTTGTCCAGGCCATAGAGTCTGGATTTTTATTAGGAAAAATTTCTAGGACTTCCGGGGCGTAGCTTGTAGGGTAATTTGTGTTGGTATTCCCTAGTAAAGAGACACCACTTAGCTCTTTGGAGCTTCGTTCATGTAAAGTCTTAGTTTTTCGCGTCATAGCAAACCTTTTTCATATAGTTTTTTGGTTTGTAATAATATAAATTGTTTAGAAAGAAAACTCAAATAAAGTAAAAAGTTAGGTATGCAAAAAAAGTATAATATAGTGATTTGTCAGTTAGGCTCTCCCAAAACTTCTAAAACTTCAGATGTGAGAAGTTATTTAAGAGAATTTCTTAGTGACCCTCGAGTTATTGATGTTCCTAGGGGATTATGGTTTTTTATATTAAATTTATTTATTTTGCCCTTTAGACCTAAAAAAAGTGCTGAAGCATATAAGCGTATTGAGTTTTGTGGAATGTTTCCCCTTATTGAACTTACCAAAGGGTTTTGCCGCCAATTAAGCGGATTAATGTCTTCTGAGTATAGAATATTGCCTTCTTTTTTATTATCTCAACCTAGACTGACTGAGGTTTTAAATAAGAGTGAAGAGTTTTACGTTTTTCCGCAATTTCCTCAGTTTTCAGATACAACAACATCTTCGGTCATTGATAAAATCAAAGAAGTTTCTCCTCATTATGAACAAGAAGGTAAGATCCACATTCTTAAAGATTACCATCGTTTTCGTGGTTTTATAGATTTGTCTGTTGAGCAGATAAAAAAACAACTAGAAAAATATCCCGTAGAGGATCTCGTTATTTCTTTTCACGGAATTCCTGTTCGCTACGTTACTGAAAAAAAAGATATTTACTACCAACATTGTTGTGAAACATTTACTCTTTTAAAGCAACAGTTAAATCTTAGTCATGTCAGATTACATATGAGCTTTCAAAGTCGACTAGGCTCTGAAGAGTGGTTATCACCCTATACAGATGAATATGTTGTTAATTTAGTAAAAACTGGGACAAAGTCGGTCGGAGTTTATTGTCCCAGCTTTGTCGTAGATTGTTTAGAAACAACAGATGAAATAGGAAATGAGTTACGAGAAGAAGTAGAGGAACATGGTGGAGAACTAGTCTTTATTCCTTGTTTGAATGTAACTCCTAAATGGGTAGAAAGTTATGCTAAGTTGATAGAAGCTTTTTGTTCAGAAGGACAGCAAGGAGCTGAAAATTTGTTTTATACTGTTCCAGCTGATAAATTAAAGGAAAATATGCCAGAATTAACTTCAAAATCTACGCCTATGACTCCACAAGCTAAAAGAACAATTAAAATTGTTTTTTTGACTTTATTTTTGGATTTAATCGGTTTTTCAATCATTTTTCCTATGTTTCCAGCATTGGCAAAACATTATCTTGAAATTGACCCTGATAATTATTTTTTAAAACTCATTTTTGGCTCGATTGCTAGTTTCACCCAGGCAAGTGGTGCGGATATGAGCTCAATTGTTCTTTTTGGGGGGGCCTTGGGTGCCCTTTATTCACTTTTACAATTTTTTGCAGCTCCTTTATGGGGAGGGCTATCGGATCGCTTTGGAAGAAAACCTATTCTTTTGATTTCCCTCTTTGGGCTATTTATGAGTTATTTTTTGTGGGTATTTGCCGGCTCTTTTACTCTTTTAATTTTGGCCCGTTTTATAGGGGGAATTATGGGGGGAAATATATCCGCGGCCACAGCGGCCATTGCCGATGTTACTGATGAGTCAAATCGCTCTAAAGGCATGGCGTTTGTGGGCATTGCATTTGCTTTAGGTTTTATTGTAGGCCCTGCATTAGGAGGATTGTTAACAATTATTAATCCTGTAGAGCACTTTCCAAGTTTAGTTGTTTATGGACTGAACCCTTTTTCTTACCCAGCTTTACTAGCTGCAGTTTTAAGTTTGGTTAATATTTTTCTACTCTTTTTTAAATTTGAAGAGACTTTGAAAAAAGCTGATCAATCCCAAACAACTAGAAGTTTTAATGTCTTTAAAATCTTAGCTCCTTTAAAGAATAAAAATGTAAATTTAACGAACTATAGTTATTTTCTTTTTATTAGTGCCTTTAGTGGAATGGAATTTACTTTGACATTTTTAGCAGTTGAAAGGCTTGGTTATTCTTCTTTAGATAACGCTTATATGTTTATTTTTATAGGCTTTATTTTAGCTTTTGTTCAAGGGGGATTTGTACGCAGAAAGGCGCATCAAATTGGTGAGAAAAAAGTTGCTTTATTAGGTCTGGCCCTTATCATTCCCGGTCTTTTGATTATTTCATTTGCTTATCAAGCTTGGGTTTTATATTTTGGTCTTTTCTTCTTGGCCTGTGGTTCTGCTATGGCGATACCAACTCTGACAGCTTTGGTTTCCTTATTTACTGTGGCAAGTGATCAAGGGAAAAATTTAGGTATTTTTCGCTCATTAGGTGCCTTGGGAAGAATTGTCGGTCCCATCGTTGCCAGTTTAATCTATTGGAGATCTGGAGCGTTATATCCTTATTTATTTGGTGCTGTGTTTTTATTGATACCTATTTTCATTTTAAAGCAAGTAAAACAACGGTCTTAAGAATAACAAGCCTTCAAATAGTGCGTAATAAGCCAATTTATTACTGGGTGGATAGATAATTCCTAAACTATAAATAAGCCACGAAAAAATTGGAAAAAGTATTTGTTGCTGGGTGAACAGAGCACTAAGTGAATAAAGACCCATAGAAAAGATACAAAAATGAGTTGTATATCGGCCAAGAAGTTGAGGGAGAGTTTTTATCGAATTTTTAATATCTTCTTGGAGGTCTTTTATATCAAAAGGAAGGCTGAGTAATAAAATAAAAACAAAGCAATCGATAAAGTCGAAAAAAATAAAATCCTTTATGAAGCTAAATATGAGTAGACTCCAAGCAAGACCAATAAAAGCCGGTTTGAATAAAGGAAAATGACGTAGGGAAAATCCCGAAAAGATTATAGCTTCATACAGCACTACTATGAGTGTTGCAACTGACAAAAATAACCATTGATGTAAATCTAAAGTGGTTAAAATTATGAAAAGAAAAGTCGAAGTAAGGGCGATAGAGCTTGAAAAAAAAAGTTTATGTTGTAGGTAAAAGTCTTTAAACATTGGCGAAAGAGGAAGATTCTTTTTATAGGGAATATAGCGAAGAGCGTGGTGTGCAATATAGGTTGAGCTAAAAATAAAGATGAGGGGAATGACTTTAAGACTTTGCTCATTTTTGAGTGAGTAATAAAGATAAACTGAAACAACACCTAAAGAAATATACAGATTTGAAACGACAAAAAACTTAAAGGACTTTATCAGAACTTTCTTGAGAGCGTTCATTTTCAGTAATCTTTTTATCATTATCATTTAAAGTAAAATCTTTTTTGATCGCATGATGAATTGCCGTTCTAAAGGTATCAAAAAACTTATTAGTTTTTGTCCAGTCAGAATTGGGAAGTTCGAGAGTGTAGGTGGGAATATTGCGTTCATTTCCGGCCCAGTTTCCAAGACTTCCTGTAAAAAACGGATAATTATTGATCTTATACTTACCAGCTTTATTACTCATTTGAATAAGAAGTTGATGAGCTAGTGAGCCATGCTTATGTTTTGTGGCTGGGCCATCGTAGTCTAGGAGAGTGAGAGGAGCATGGACTGATATAATTTTATCTGGGTTATAACGTTTGATTAAATTGACTTGAAATATCGTTTCTTGTTCACTTAAGGCTTTCTTTCCAGGATATCTGCGCTTATCACTTCTGTAACGAGACTTCCATAAACGAATAGCATTTTTAGACCAATCTTTGGTGGGAAAGTTTCTATTAACATCAACCCCGCGCCCATTATAACGAGTAGGGTATTTACGCATAAAAGAGTCAGGTGTGACTAAAGGGGCAATGACGACCATTTTGTCCTTGATAACTTCTGGATGTTTTTTGAGATCTTTCAAAATATCAAAACAGAACTTTACTGGTGTAATTTCATCTCCATGGACACCACAGAGGATCAGTGTTGTATTTTTTGGATTAATTTTATGTTCTTGTTCATCTCCATAGACATACCATATAATGGGATTTCCCCAATATGAACTTCGAACATGATGCCAGGAAAAGTCTTCACATTGAGATTTTCCCCATTTGTATTTTTTGAAGTAGCGATCAATTTTTTCACAATAATTTTTTACTTTTACCGTATTTTCCCAAGTAAGTGTTTGATAGGTTTTGGGCGTTGCTTTGACAGGAATCTCTTTAGTTGAAATTGCTGGAGATGCTTGTTCATGTTTCTGTTGCTTGTTTTGAGATGAGTTGTCTTGCTCGTTGGTGGAGGGCCTTTTGTAAAGAATGGGCTTGATGGCCGAACAGGCAATGGTAAAAGTTAAAATTGTAGTTAAAAGCAAACAGTTTTTCATAAGTTTATTATATAGATAGATATGGAGTTTGTCGTTGGAAAAATATGCCAATAGCTGAGCCTTAAACTATGATTTTTAATGATTTGCCACAAAAATTTGTCAAATGACTTAAGTTCTCGATCTTTTTTGTCGATATGTCTTATAGAAATAGATGAGGAGTCATTTTATGTTAACAAGCTTTAAAGAATTTAAGTTTTTTCAATCATTTCGAATTCCTGTTGAGTCAAAAGATGATGTGAGATGCATGTTTGAATACGAAGATGAGCTGGGCAAATATAAAAGTATTTTGGATGCAAAATTAGAAGATGTCTCTATTACTGGACTAGGTTTTACAACCAAGGAAAGAATAAGTGTTAATAATAATATTCGAGTCTCTATTCAGTATAAAAGATTAAGAATCGATATTGAGGGACATATTGTCAGGTCATTTGGCTATCAACCAGATCAAGTAAATGAAACGATGATCTATGGTGTAGAGTTAGATGAAGATGATTATCCTCAAATGAAACGCTTTATTGAGCAATATGTTTTTGGCTTCTCCCCTGAAAGAGCACGAGACTGTATAACCACAATGGCGATCTCTGAAAGATACAAAAAGGCGACAGAAGGGTTTGAAATCTTTTCTTTGATGTTGTCTTTATTCAAAGATATAACAGCTTTTGGTTCTCAGGAAACATTTTTAAAAAGTATGTTAGAAGAAATTTCGCGAATTTTAAATGCTCAGCGAGCTTCTATCTTTTTGATTAATCCCCAGACAAATGAGTTGGAAGCAGTTGCAGCTTTAGGGACTGATAAGACTCAGCTAAAGTTTGATTACCGTAAAGGAATAGCTGGTTCTGTTTTTACAACAGGAGTACCATTAAATATAGATGCGCAAACGGATAAGGTTCGTTTTTCACAAGATATGGATAGAAAAACAGGTTTTGAGACACGCTCCATCTTATGTAATCCTATTTCCAATAGAGATGATAAAGTGATTGGTGTTATTGAAGTCCTCAATAAAAGAAATCAAGATCGTTTCACCGAAGAGGATGAAAAAACAATGAAGGTTTTGGCCTTAATCTTTTCATCTGTTTTTCATAATTATAATCCTATTTCTGAAAAATCACTTATAAGAAGATTTTCAACTCCATATGACAGAGAGTTCGCTTATATTGGTAAATCTTCTAGTACGAATGAAATAAGAAGGTCTATTGTAAAACTAAAAGATATTGATTCTCCTTTACTTATTAGTGGTGAATTTGGTGTCGGAAAAAAACTTCTTGCTAGAATTATACATAATGAAGGCAAGCGAGGTCTTAATAATTTTATTGTTGTTCCCTGCAAAGGAATTGATGAGCAGGAGGTTAACGCAAAAATTTTTGGTTCCCAAGATAAGCCAAGTGCTCTAGAAGAGTGTAAAGGCGGAACTGTTGTCTTTGAAGAAATTGGATTTTTAAGCTTAGATCAACAAGTTAAGTTATTAAAGGTTTTAAAAGAGAGAAGACATCCTCATAGTAATATTACACTAGATGTTAGAACTATTTTTACGAGTTCACAAGATCTCAAAAAAATGTCTCAGACGGATGGTGAATTTAATTTCGAATTATATAATTATATTCAAGAGTCTATCCTTGTTGTTGATCCTTTAAGAAAAAGGCCTGAGGATATTGAATCTTTAACTTCGTATTTTTTACGTAAGGAGTGTCGTAAACAAGGACTTCTTTTAAAAGAATTTTCCAGTGACGTGCTTAAACAATTAAAACAGTATGACTGGTCAGGAAATGTTATTGAACTGCAACAGGCCGTTCAAAAAGCAGTCTTGTATAATCCAAAAGCTCATGTGATTAATAGTTTGAGCAAAACAGGCGCAACTCCCGTTGTTGACCTATCTCAGTCGAGTATGCATGGACTGGATAATATCCCACATGCCCGCGATTTTCACCTCCCGCTTAAAGAGCGAGTTGCTTTAGTGGAAAGAGAAATGATTATAGCTGAAATCAGAAGAAATAAAGGCAATAAGTCTAAGGCGGCTAAAGAGATGGGGATTTCAAGAGAGGCTTTAAGGAAAAAACTCTTGCAAAGTGATGAGATTTTAGAAGCTCTACAAAAAGAGCAAGATCAAAAAGATACTCCAAAAGCAGCTTAGTTTTTCTTATTTTTTTTTTTAATATTCCGATAGGTTAATTACAGAAGGACAGTATGTGATTAACCTATTTAGTTTATTTGGAAATTTCAATTTTTCCGATTTTGTCGATATTTGTGTCGTCTCTTTTATTCTTTATCGTTTTTTTGCCATTATTCAAGGAACCAGATCTGTTCAAGTCTTGGTGGGAACAGCAGCGATTACCACTATGTATTGGTTTAGTTTAAGTTTTGAACTTTATTCGCTCAATTGGTTACTAAAGAACTTTTTTGATTATTTTTTTGTTATTCTTATTATTCTCTTTCAAGAACAGATACGTTCCGCTTTGGCCATGTTTGGAAATGCTAGGGTTTTTGGAAGGAAAAAAGAAGATATTTATAATGAGCAAATAGAAGAAGTTGTTTCAGCATGTTCAGCTTTAAGTCGAGAAAAAACTGGTGCTCTTATTGTTTTTGAAAGATATCATGGACTTTTGAACTACTCATCTACGGGAACTAAAATAGATAGCAAAATTCACTCTGATATTCTTTATTCCATTTTTCAATTAAATTCTCCTTTGCATGATGGGGCGGCCATTATTTCACAGGATAGAATATTAGCAGTAGGGTGTTTTTTACCTTTATCTAAAAATGTAGATCTTGATAGGCATTTGGGAACAAGACATAGGGCCGCAGTAGGTATCTCTGAGGTTTCTGATGCCTTAGTTGTAACTGTAAGTGAAGAGTCAGGAAAAATGAGTGTCTGTGTAAATGGGCAATTTTTAGAGTGTGAAGATGAAAAACAGCTTCGAAGGCAGTTGCGCCACAATCTTTATCATTCGCGGCGAGAAATAGATTCACTTCGAACTCGAGAGAGGGTGACATGAAAAGGGCCATTTTAAGAAAAAATATTTGGCTTAAAGCCTTTTCAGTTTTTGCCAGTATTTTTATATGGATGTATGTTGTCAGTTCTGCAGAAATTGAAGTCAATAAGTCTATCCCTATAGCCATTGAACTTCCTCAAGAGCTTGCGATGAAAAATGAGATTATTAACCAAGTTAATTATCGTTTGAAAGGACCTGGCATTTTTGTACGCAAATTTGTGGATAAAAATTTAAAAATAAGAATTAAAAAAGAGAGTTATTTTAAGCGGGGAGTGCAAAAATACAGTATTGCCCTCGATAGTTATAAGTTTAAACTTCCTTTAGGGGTTGAATTATTAAATATTGAACCACGTTATATTACTTTAGACTTAGAGAAAAAGATAAGTAAAAAAGTGAGAGTTGTCCCAAGTTTTTCTAATGAAATCCTTTCCTTATACAATATTAAAGATTTAAAAGTGACTCCCAAGAAGATAAAGGTATCAGGAGCTAGAAGTCTGGTGAATCGTCTTCAATTAATTGAAACCAAAACAATAAATGAAATTCAAAATACCGCCCAAGGAAACCTTGTGGTAGGTTTACATAAAAACGATCCAAGATTAAGTTTTTTTACTGAAAGCGTTAATGTCAGTTATCATATACAATCCAAGACAATTTCAAAAAGTTTTTCTGAGATACCAATTATTTTTCAAAGTATGGAGTTGATCAAGCAAACCTCACATAAATTTGTGACTATTACATTGGAAGGAGATGAGAAACTTATTAATGAGCTTGCAAAAGACTCTATACAAGTTATTGCAAATATTCCCAAAGGAAGTCCTAAAAAATTAAAGCTGGAGTTGATTACTGATTTGCCAGAAGGTATAAAAGTAAGTGAAATAAATCCTAAGCTTATAGATATTGTATTGGAGTGATGAAATGAATAAAAGAAAGTTATTTGGGACTGATGGGATAAGAGGACGGGCCAATGTCTATCCGATGACTGGCGAGGTCGCCTTTGCTTTAGGTCGCGCTGTAACTGCACACTTTCAAAAATTTAGTAAAAATAAAACCCCTATTATCATTATTGGAAAAGATACCAGGTTGAGTTGTTATATGTTAGAGCAAGCTTTTTCAGCTGGTGTTTGTTCTCAGGGAGGAAGAGCAATATTGACAGGGCCTTTACCTACTCCAGGAGTCGCTTTTGTGACTCAGTCAATGCGTGCAGATGCCGGTGTTATGATAAGTGCTTCTCATAATGTTTTTTCTGATAATGGGATCAAAATTTTTGATCGAACCGGGCATAAACTTCCTGATGATGTTGAGTATGAACTTGAAAAAATGGTGCTTAATTCGGAACTCGTTCCTAAAAAACTCGATGATGAGTTGGGAAATGCTAAAAGATTAGATGAGGTTGTTGGCAGATATATTGTTAAGGTTAAGCAAGCTCTTTCTGATGAGTATAGTTTAGAGGGAATGAGAATTGTCGTTGATGGGGCCAATGGTGCTGGATATAAAGTTGCTCCCATGGCGTTTCAAGAACTAGGCGCAGAAGTTATTGCTATCGGAAACCAACCTAATGGGACAAATATTAATGAAGGCGTTGGGGCTTTACATCCTGAGTTTTGTAGCGAAATGGTTCGCAAATATAGAGCAGATTTAGGGATTTGTTTAGATGGTGATGGAGATCGAATTGTTATTATTGATAGTTCTGGGACCATTTTAGATGGAGATAAATTAATTGGTATCTTAGCAAAATTTCTCATCGAAACGAAGCAACTTGGCACTCATAACGAAGTAGTCGGAACGGTAATGAGTAATTTTGGGCTAGAAAAATATGTTCAAACGCTTGGAGGAAAATTTATTCGAACTAAAGTGGGTGATCGTTATATTGTAGAAAGAATGTTGGATCAAGAGTCTGTTTTTGGTGGAGAGCCTAGTGGGCATATTATTTTTAAGAATTTTTCGACAACAGGTGATGGAATTTTAGCGGCGCTAAAAGTTATTGAGTGTATGAAATATTATAATAAACCTCTAGTTGAGTTAAGTCATGAGATTCCATTGGTTCCGCAAAGTCTAATTAATGTAAAAGTTAAGGAGAAGAAAGACTTTGAGACCTTGTCTAAGTTACAAGTGGCGATTAAAGAAGTTGAGTCAGACTTAAAAAACGCTGGAAGAATTCTTTTACGTTACTCAGGGACAGAAAACTTGGCTAGGGTTATGGTTGAAGGTGAAGATGCCAACTTAGTGCTTAAGAGTAGTCAAAAAATTGCAAATATTCTTAAACAAGAAATTGGGGCATAGGGGGAGCGCATGCAAAAGCCTCGTCTAGGCGTTAATATTGATCATGTGGCGACATTAAGACAGGCCCGTGGAGAAGTGTATCCTAGTGTGGTTAAAGCCGCTAAGGAAGTTATTGCCAGTGGCGCCGACCAAATTACAATGCATTTGCGAGAGGATCGACGTCATATCCAAGACCACGATATGTTTGAGGTCAAAAAAATTACTGATCAGGCGCAAATCCCTTTGAATTTTGAGATGGGGGCCAATGCTGATATTTTAGCTATCGCATGTGAAGTTAAACCTCAATGGGTTTGTTTGGTTCCTGAAAAAAGAGAAGAAAAAACAACAGAGGGGGGATTGGATTTATTGTCACAGGAAAACTTTTCTAAAATTAAGTTTGCTTGTGAGCAGCTTAAGGAGCATATTCCAAATCTTAAAATTTCTCTCTTTGTAGAGGCCAATATTGATATTCTTAAAAAATGTATTGAACTTGGTGTTGATGCTGTTGAAATTCACACCGGTGATTACGCAATTGCTTTTAACCAGCAAAAGGATATTCAAGATTATCTGACCCAGTTTGAGTGTGCCTATAATTTTTTAGCTGATACAGGCATTGGATTTCACGCAGGACATGGACTGACAGATGAAAGTTTAAGACCTTTAGTTGATCAAGGCCATTTTAGTGAATACAATATTGGACATTGGATTATAAGTCAGAGTGTATTTGAGGGACTTAAAAGCGTAGTGAAGCGTTTAAATAGCATTTTAGAAAAAGGTTAAAAATGAGAATTGTTTCAAACCAAGAAATGGTAGAAATTGAAAAGATTACTAAAGATGAATATTTTTTAACAGAAGAGATCATTATTGAAAATGTTGGAGTTCAAGGGGCTAAAACTATCCTCAATACAGTTGATGAACATCTCTTACAAAGTGAAGTTATCTTTTTAGCAGGAAAAGGCAATAATGCTTCAGATGGTGTGGCCATCGCAAGACATCTAGCTAACTATGGGCTTAAGTGTCGCGTTTTTATTCTTTTCAGTGAAGGAGAATGTAAAGAAGCTTTAACAGCTCAATTGAAAATGGCCAAGGCTTATGGTGTTGCTGTTAATTATATTGATAGTGCTTTTCAATTATCTAGTTATTTTGAACAAGTTCAACCAAGCTTAGTTGTTGATTGTTTGTTTGGCACTGGTGTTCAACTTCCTTTAAGTAATTTTATGTATGAGGTTATTGATTATATTAACGGACATACGGAATATATTATCTCAGTTGATATTCCTTCGGGAGTAGAGGGGGATACTGGCTTTATTCAAGGGAATGCTTTTAGAGCAGATATGACTTTAGCTGTTGGTTTTTCAAAGCTTGGTCATTATGTTGCAGATGGAGCCCGCTACACGGGAGAGCTCTTTGTTTTAGATGTAGGTTTTCCAAACTCTTTAGCCACAAAAGGCGATAAGTTTTTACTAAGACCTGAGCATATGATCGACTTAGTTAATCATCGAGATAAATTTGGAGATAAAAAAGTTTTTGGCCATTCTTTGGTTATTGGTGGTTCCCATGGCCTTACTGGTGCAGCCTCACTTGCTGCACAAGCTTCATTGCGGGTTGGTTCAGGTTTAGTGACAGCGGCCACTTGGGAGCCACAGTATCAAGAAATGATTTCCAGGCTTATTCCGGAAATTATGACAGGTTATATTCCATTAGAAGTCAATAAATGGGATCGCTTGATAAAAGATTTGAATAAGTATTCTTCAATTGTTATTGGCCCAGGCTTGGCCAGATCTAGCCGTGCAAGAAGACTGGTGTTAGAAGTTCTTAATAATTTTGATGGGCCAGTGATTATCGATGCAGATGCAATTCATGTTCTTAAACTCAATGAAGATAAAAAAGTTTTTACAGTAAGAAATGCTCCTACCATTTTAACTCCACACTTTGGAGAGTTTGCCAAGTTTACTGGTATTAGTTATGAGGAACTCTTGCGGCGACCGGTTGATAGCCTTAAAGATTTAGTGGAGCAAATCAACTGCACTGTGGTTTTAAAAGGACCCTGTACATTTTTAGGCTGTACCGATGGGAGTGTTTATTTTAATTATTCACCTAATGATGGAATGGCCACTGGTGGAGCAGGAGATGTTCTAGCAGGTATTTTAGGTGGACTTTTAGGACAGGATCCCCATGTGAAAGATAAAGCTCCTTTAATTCAACGTTATGATGCTTTCAATAGAACAGTGGCAGTAGGTATTTACTTGCATTCATTGGCCGGTAAGTATGCAGCAGCAAATGATGGTGTAAGAGGAATGTCTGCCGTCTCATTAATTAATTCTCTACCTAAAGCTTTTAGTGCTTTAGATGCAGATATTGATGAAGTGATTAAAAAACCTCTCTAACAAAAGGTTTACGCAGATGCGAGAAAAAGAAATTCGTGCTTGGAAAAAAGTGTATGAGGCCGACTTAGGCTATATTGCTTATGAGTTAAAAGAGCTGGTTGAGCCTCCGGCCATGATTCTTTTAGAGGGACCTTTAGGAGCAGGTAAAACGACTTTTTCTAAAATATTTATAGATAATGATGAAACGTTTTCACCTAGTTATTCTTTACTATCTGATACTAAAGATGTTTTGCATGGTGATTTTTACCGGCTTAAAACCCGTGAAGAAATCATTCATTTAGAACTTCCTTTGTATTTGGAAGATAAAAACTATTTTTTAGTGGAGTGGGGAAAGTCCTTATTACAAAGTATTGATAAAGAACTGCCAGAGGATTTTTCTCTTTATCTTTTAGAAATTTCTTTAAATGAACTCAAAGAATCTGAAGAAATTGAGTCTCGTAATTTTACTTTGTTTGAAATTTTAGAGGTCTAAGAAGCTTATATCTGAGTATCTAGGTATATCTTTCCCTGTTGTGCACTGTATCTTGGAGTTTAGCCTTATATATAAAACCCTTTAATTTTAGTAGTTTAGCTTAGTTATTTGATGTAAGAAGTTTTTAAGGAATCTTTAGTAATAAACAGTTGACGTCAACAACTAAAACAGGTCATACTTTATTAGAGATAAACTTGACGAACTGATTACGTCAGATATCTCATGGGATCAAAGGAAGGAAATTTCCCAAGTGTACAACAAATACAACTTGTTTAATTAGATTATGGAGGATGACAAATGAGATTAACATCAAAAGGCCGTTACGCTGTTAGAGCAATGCTTGACCTTACATTTCACTCAAGTGGAAACCCAGTAAGACTTCAAGAAATTTCATCAAGACAAGCAATTTCGCTTCACTATTTAGAGCAACTTTTTAGAAAGTTAAGAACTGGAAGAGTTGTTAAGTCGGTTAGAGGACCAGGTGGTGGATACGTTTTAGCTAGAAGCATGGATGAGATTTCTGTAAAGGATATTCTTGAGTGTGTAGGTGAAAATATTAACCCTGCCAAAGATATTTCAGGACTACCTAGTTCAGGAGTAGAGGTTAAGGCCAATGAGGGTGAGACTACAAAAATTGATACGGTAGAGTTTCAATTAACTAGAGGTTTTTTTGAAAACCTTGGTATTTTAATGCAAGAATACCTTACAACAACAACACTGGGTGACTTATCTAGAAAGTCTAGAGAAATGAACACATCAGCAATGAATAACTCTGCGACTAATATGGAAACAATTAACAATGCTGCTAATGGCGGAACAAATACTGTCGAAACGGCTAATAATGAAACTGCTTCAGTCATTAGACCATCGCTAGGTGAAATGAACCAATAAGTAATTATTGGAAAAGTGGTAATTGTTCCGTGTTTTTTTCTTATAATTTATGTATAAGAAGAGCATGGATAAAATAAATCGCATATTTTTAGATTATAATTCAACATCCCCATTAGCAGAAAATATCAAAAATTTTCTTGCTGATGGGGATTTTTTTAATGCTAATCCATCATCTCAGCATTTAGCTGGAAAAAAAGTGGCCAGGAAAATTAAAGAGGCAACTGACTTTTTTTTTGATTATTTTGGCCTTTCACAAAAAGAATTTAATTTATTTTATCATTCGGGTGCATCAGAGGGAATTAATACCCTTTTAAATTTATCTAAAGAAGATGCCTTGATATATTTAACGACTGATCATGCTGTTTTACATGCCATTGCTGAGCACCTCAATAAAAGAGGAGTTAAAACGATTGCTTTACCAGTTAATCACGCAGGTCAGTTTAGCTTAGAATCATTAGCTAATGCCTTAAAAGAAATCTCAGTCTCTGGAGATATTTGGTTCAATTTTACTTATATGAATAATGAGACTGGTCTTATTTTAGATCTAGGTCTTATCCAAGAAATTAAAAAATTGGGCGCAATTAAAGTCCATGTCGATGCAGCGCAAATAGTTGGAAAGTTTAAGAACTTTCAACAATTGGCCAATACGGCAGATGCCTATACTTTTTCTGGGCATAAGTTTGGCGCTTTAAAAGGCTGTGGATTGAGCTTTGTGAAAAAAAGCATTTGCGTGAAACCTCTCATCCTAGGGGGAGGTCAACAGAATTCTATTCGCTCTGGAACTATGAATACGACAGGTATTTTATCGATGAAATTGGCCTTAGAACAAATGGATAGCCGTGAACTTACTTTAGTGAAGGAACTTAAAGACAAAATAATCGATGAGTTAAAAACTAACTCACAAATTATGATCATCGAAAATAGTTCTTATAATACTCTTTGTCTTATGCATAAAACCTTAAAGTCTGACGTTTTATTGGTACATTTTGATATGGCCGGTTTAGATATTAGTATTGGCTCTGCTTGTGCCTCTGGAACAAAAGAACCAAGTTTTGTTTTACACGCCATGGGGTATACTGATTATGCAGACAAAACCGTTCGTCTCTCTCTAGGTCCAGGAAATTTAAAACAAGCTGATGTTATTTTAGAGCGGCTAAAAAGCATAAACTCTCATTTATGAACTCAGTCTTTACAACTCATATAGGCTCTTTACCTTTTAGATCACTTAGGGCTGCATTTGATTATACAATGAAATTTGATATCCCGGTTTTGTTTTCTTTACCTGCTTTGGGTAAAGAGCATTTTATGGGAAATGATTTATGTTGTGGTCTTGATCTTATTGAAGAAAAGCATTTTAATCAATTCGGTGCTTTAATTTTAAAGAAAAACTTTTGGCAAGAAACAAAAAAGTTTAATCCTCCTTTTTTAGAAGAATTTCTAAAGCATATAGAAAAAGAAAAAAAACCTTTATTTAAATATCAATTGATTGGCCCTTATACTCTATTTCAAATATTAGAGGCAAATGAGCTTTCCTTTAAAAATTTTTGCAGTTATTTATTTCCAATTTATGAGGAGATAATACAAAGACTTGCTCGTGAGGGGCTTGGATTTTTTATGTTTGATGAACCTTCTTTGGCAACGGCTTCAAAAAATCAAATTTTATACTTAAAAAGCTATTATAATCATTTTAGTATTCAAGGTGTTAAAATAGGTATCCATACTTGCTCTAAGCTTACTCCTTTTACTTATAATCTACTTAATCAGACTTGTTATCTTCATGTGGACTATTCTTTATATTCGATTCATGAATTAAGACAGTTTAAAGCTATTGGAGCAATTGGTATTTCAAAGGGTTACGACTTAGTGTCAGTAATTGATGGCGGTTTTAGAGAGAAATTAAATGACACTTGTTTAATTGCACCTAGTTGTGGCCTTTATTTTGAAAAAATGAATGATCTTGATTGTGTTTTCAATCACTTAAATTTAACTAAAGAAAAAATGCTTTGAATGCTGAGTTGAGTCATCTATTCTGTTCTTATGAAAAAAGTTCTTATTTGTGATGATGAACAAGATATTCGCGATGTTTTACAAATTCTGCTGGAAATTGAGTTTGAAGTTGAAATTATTCAGGCCAGCGACGGGCGTGAAGGCATCGAATATCTTAAACAATATAATGATCTTTGTTTGATTGTCTGTGATATGAATATGCCTCACTCTAAGGGATCTGATGTCTATAATTTTAATCGTAAATACAAAGATTTACCTTTTATTTTACTAAGTGGAGATGGTGATCAAGATATTTTAGAATTAGAGGATTTTCAATCTAATAAAAAATATCGTCACCTTAATAAGCCATGGCGAGACAATGAGCTCTATGAAACATTAGAAGGCTTTTTAAATAAAAAAGCAGCTTAAATTTCGTCTATATTAATGTCTGAAGCAATACTTACGCCTTTAACTGTTTTTTGAGAATCATCTTCTTTAATAAAGGGAAATTTGATTTTTTGAGATTTATCAAATTCTTCCTCAAAAGCAATAGCAATTGTTTTAGGGACAAACTCTTGCAAGGAGCTTAAATAATAATTGGCGGGAAGACTTTTGAGGGTTTCTAATACTGCTTCGTCTTCTATATCACTAAAGTCATGACCGATTGGAGATTTGTGAGCATTTTTGACAATGAGAGCCGCTTGGATTTTTTCTTTGGGAATTTCATTTGTGTTGGCCCAAGTTGATAAATTAAAAAAATCTAGATGAAAAATGGCATTGCCGTATTTAAACTTCCGGGGCAAAGAAAGTTTTTGTAAAAACTTGCGTGAGGTTTGATCTTTAGATTTTCTCATCAACTTTTCAAGTAGATAGCTGTCTTCTACTCTTATGATGTAGTGACCCGGTTTTTTACTCGACATAAACAATAAGTAGTTAAATGCCAGTGAAAATAGGGTATAGAGTTTTTGTTGGGGAAGGTGAATATGATCAGCTTCAGCTTCAACTAAAGTTTTTACACCTTCGTACATAACTTCTTTTGTAAGATCTCTTTGTGCCATTGATTGTTTATAATATAAATCCTTAATATTTTGCAACAAAAAATTGACTCTTATGATTTTTTTCCCTAATATTCAGCATAAAAATAATCATAGTTTAAACTAGATATTAGAATCGTTGGAGTTAAAATGAAACACTTACCTAAAACGAGAAATATCGGGATTTCAGCCCATATTGACTCGGGAAAAACGACCCTTACAGAAAGAATTCTTTTCTACTGTGATATGATCCACAAAATTGAAGATGTTCGTGGTGGCGGTGACGGCGCGAAAATGGATCATATGGAACTTGAAAAAGAAAAAGGGATTACTATTACTTCTGCTGCGACAACTGTTCATTGGCAGGGATTTGATAAGAAAGGAATCACTTTTGCTGAAGGTGATGGAAAGTCAATTAAGATTAATATTATTGATACTCCGGGCCACGTTGACTTTACAGTTGAGGTTGAAAGATCACTAAGAGTTCTTGATGGAGCGATTCTGGTTTTATGTTCTGTTTCAGGTGTTCAGGCGCAGTCGATTACAGTTGATAGACAAATGAAAAGATATAATGTTCCAAGACTAGCTTTCCTTAATAAAATGGACAGAATGGGTGCTGGAGCAGAAAAAGGGGCAAGTGAATTAAGAGATAAATTAAATCACAATGCCGTTTTGATGCAAATACCAATTGGTGCAGAAGAAAACTTTGCGGGTATTGTTGACCTTATTACAAAACAGGCCATGTATTTTGATGGTGATAATGGGGAAAAAGTTAGAATTGAAGAATGTCCAGCTGAGCTCGTTGATCTTATGGAAGAAAAAAGAGCTATAATGCTTGATGAAGTTTGTGCTTTTGATGATGAAGTTATGGAAAAATACTTGGAAGGTGAGGAGCCTTCTGAAGAAGAACTTCATAGATGTATCAGAAATGGTGTGAACTCATTAGAATTAACTCCTGTTTATATGGGTTCTGCTTTTAAGAATAAAGGTGTGCAGGCATTACTTAACGCTGTTGCAAGATATTTACCTTCTCCACTTTCTTGTGCTAAACCAGTGGCGATTAAAGAAACAAAAGAAGGAACAGAGAAGTTTGAGCTTGAGCCAGACTTTGAAAAGCCACTTGTGGCCATGGCATTTAAAATTACGGATGAGCAATTTGGACAACTGACTTATACCAGAATCTATCAAGGTGTTTTAAATAAAGGTGATACAGTTTATAACACTCGTGAAAAGAAAAAAGTTCGTGTTGGACGAATGGTACGAATGAATTCTAACGATAGAGAAAATATTGATTCAGCGGGTGCTGGTGATATTATTGCGATGGTTGGTATTGACTGTGCTTCTGGTGATACATTTGTAAAAGATGACTCTATGTTAGATATCTCTTGTGAAGGAATGCACGTGCCAATTCCAGTTATTGAGCTTTCTATCAAAGCTAAAGATAAAGATCAGCAAGCTAAAATGTCTAAAGGTCTTGCTAGATTTAGAAAAGAAGATCCGACTTTCCATGTTTTTACTGATGAAGAATCAGGAGAGACAAGAATTGCTGGTATGGGTGAACTTCATCTTGAAATTTATGTTGAAAGACTTAAAAGAGAGTATAAAGCAGAAGTAGAAGTTGGTGCTCCTCAAGTTAATTATAGAGAAACAATTAGACAAGAAGCAGCTTATGACTACACTCATAAGAAGCAAACTGGTGGTTCTGGTCAGTTTGGTCAAGTTGTTGGTGTGATTAGACCTCTTACAGCAGATAAAAAAGAAAGAGAAGATGATAACTTTAAATTTAATAATAATATTAAAGGTGGATCTATCCCTTCTGAGTTTATTGGTGCTTGTGAAAAAGGTTTCCAAGATGTTATGGACAAAGGTCCTCTTGCGGCTTTCCCATTAATTGATGTTGAAGTTGATTTAAATGATGGTAAATACCACGATGTTGACTCTTCTGATATGGCCTTTAGAATTGCTTCTAGACAAGCTATGAGACAAGGTATTTCTAAGGCAGATGCTGTTTTACTTGAGCCTTATATGCAAGTTCAAGTTGAGACACCGGATGAGTTCCAAGGTTTTGTTATTGGTGACCTTTCTTCCAGAAGAGGTCTTATCCAAGGTTCTGAAACAACTGATGGTGGAGAAACTATTGTTAATGCTCAGGTTCCTTTAGCTGAAATGTTTGGATACATGACTGACTTAAGATCAGGAACTGCGGGTAAAGCAACTTATTCAATGGAGTTTGCTGAATATAAAGAATGTCCGGCAAATATTCAAGCTGAAGTTATCGCAGCAAGAAAAGAGAAACTTGCTAACGAAGAATAAGATTATAATTTAGATTTTTTCTTTTAAAGATAAAAAGCCTAGTCATCTGACTAGGCTTTTTTTTATTCAATTTGACATTGAGAAATAACAAGACTTTTAGGATTAAAACTGATTAAAACTTCTTTTTGACTCTCTAATGACTTTTTAAGACAAGGAAGATGTTTTTTAGAGCTGTGATAAACTCCCGCACGGTATTTAAAAAAGAGTGCATAGATGTCATGACTAGGCTTATAGACGATCTTTTCTGTCTGTAACTTTTCATCGACTTCGATAGAATGGGCCACAGAAGCGCTTATCATAAATATTAAAAAGAGAGAGTATCTAATCCATTTCATCTAAGTATCCTTGGAACATATTCAAAATATCTTTGGCCATTTTTAATTTTTGCTCTTGTGTTGCTTTAGAAGCACTGGCATCAGGATAGTAAACTTCGGCATCTGAATAGGCCAGTGAAGCTCGCGCATATCTTTGTGAGTTTTTAGGGAAAGGAAAAGACCTTTCATTAATTTCACTTTGAGATGATCGTGTCATTCTTTGGGCCCATTGCTGTGCTGTAAGAGGTTGGTCTGCCATCGATGGATCAATAACATAACGTTTGACTTCACCTTGTTCGTTGTAAGCATAAATAGCAGGGGCAACATGGTAACGCCATCTAATCTGTTGTTGATCGTCTTGAATACTGAGATCTCCATTAATCCAAGCTTTATCAAAATCATGGCCAAGTTCTTTGAATTTAGCCGCCATTAAATGGGCCCTGGCATAACAGCCATCTTGTTTATACGCCCATGGCAGTTCCATATTTTTAGCAATATTAAAAAGCTCAGAGAGCTCGTCATGGGTGATGATATTGTCAGCCTGTGGACTTAGTGCACGGGTGGCCTGATAGGCTTTTTGATTATAATAAGTTCCATCGTTAAAGCATAAATCGTTACGATAAGATATAAGTTCAGAGTCTAAGAGGACAGAGTCAAATATTCCATTGACAAGAGTCACGACTTGATAAAGCTTTTGTTGCTTAAGCAGATCAAAGTATTGATTGATAATTTTTTGGCCATCATGTTGCTTTGAGAGCTGACATTGCTCAATTAAGCCTTTAATATTATGCATTTGATAAAAATAGGCATCACTCATTATATCTGTTTCATCTGATGAGTTTTCTTGAAAAGAACCCAAAATAGAAAAATTATTTACTGGATGAGAGTCATTGCGACGAATAAGATCAGCATTATTTCCAAATATTTTTTGCGGCTTTGAAATATCATAAAAACCTTGAGCATTCGCAGTTAAAAGAGAATATTCTAAGGCAATATTAACCTGACCAGCTTTATCGATTGGCGGAATGATTAAATAAGATTTTTGTTGTGATTCATTTGATTGGCATTCATATAAAGAACAGTTCTTTTTTATCTTTTTACAATTGGCACGGGGATTACTAGTCGTGTAGTAGTCTGAGGAAATTATTTCTTTGGAATTCTGTAATTTATTTTTAATATCTTGTTGATAGGTTTGAAGTTGTTGCTTAAATTCTTGGGGGATAGCATCCGGAGATGTTGAGAGAATATTTTGAATATTAAAATTTAAATCTGCTAAGTAATTATAAAGTGAAATCTCATCTCGTTTACTATTAGTGAAGGCGGTATTAAAATTAATGGCTTCTGGAGAAGCTTGGTAAAGAGTATTTCCTTGTTTATCTTCGATTGAATATAAGGAAAGAGTCTTTATTGTCTTATCTTCTTTACTTAGGCTAAAAGGTGTATATGTTCCAAGTTTAATGATAGCTTGGGAACAATTAATATAAGTTTTAGTCGAATCAATTGTACAGTTTTCAAGCTGTTGTCCATTAGTTAATTCAACCCGAACCTGGCCGAAAATACTGTGGGAGATGAACAGAAAAAAAAAGGCGAAAAAAACTTTGTCCATAGAGATTTTATCGGTGAAATAGGCCAAATACTTTATTAACCGCCCGACTACGGTGGGGGATGGATGAGAAAACTCAAACTCTCAGACAGAAGCTGTAATGATGTAACTATTCTAAATTTCTAGATGTCTGAATAGAAAGGATTATTTCAAATTTGAAATTATTTACTTCCAACATAATTGCTCACTAGCGCCTCAATGGAGCCCCTTTTTAAAAACACGACAGAGGTTCGTTACTTAGTTTGAGTTTTCTCTATCATCAATTTGGTAGGTCAGTTTGAATACTTTATAAACCGAGTCACCAAACAGAGTAATTCTATAAGTTTTACTAATATTAAGTAGACATCTAGCTAAGAGTATGATTAATTGTGTCAAAGGACTTTTATGATAGAAAATAGCCAAATTCAAGTTTTAGTTGCCTTAACTCAGGCCGAAAGCCTTTCTCAAGCCGCTGAAAATCTCAATATTACTCAATCCGCTGTTTCTCAACATATTAAGAACTTAGAGGCTAAGGTAGGGTTTAATATTGTCACCAGACAAGGAAAAAAACTTGTTTTAACTCCCGGCGGTATTAAATTGGCCAAATTAGGCAAAAATTATTTTAAACGCTTTGATGATGTTATTTCAGAAATTCAACAAGATCATAATCGAATCCTTGGGACTTTAAGTTTAGGAACTCTTTTTGGGGTCGGAAAGTCATGGATAGCTCAAAGAATGGTAGAGTTTAGCTCGCATTTTCCTGAGCTTTCTATTAAAGTAGGCATGGACTATCCAGATCGTTTGATTACTGGTTTTGAAGCTCGAGAGTACGATTGTTTAATTCTTCCAAAAAAGTTGACTCCTAATCATTGTGAAGCAAAACTTTTACACAGTGAAATGGCCACACTGGTTGTTCCTAATACTAAAGAATATGCGTCTATTGATACAAATATAAGTTTAAAAAAATTATCTGAATATCCTGTGATTTTCTTTGAAGAAAAAGATCCTTTATTTTATCAATGGTGTAAGTTCAAGTTTGGCAATATTCCCCGAAATATTAGCCCTAGGTTAGTCATTAATGCTTTCGGGCAAATGCTTCAAGCGGTTAATCAAGGTTTGGGTATTGCTGTTATTCCCACTCATGTTTTAGATCGTTCTTTTTTTAAAGATAAAGTTAAAACTTTTGGTGAGGACTTTACTTATAATAACTCTGATTTTGACTTTATTTATCATAGTGAAGTCAAAGATAGTTTAAAAGTAAGTACTCTTTTTAATTTTTTACATAAAGAAGTCAATAATCTTAAAGTATGAAGACGGACTTTGAAGCTTATCTCCATCCTGAGTTTATACAATTAATTGAGAAACTTCATTTGCAAGGTTTTAAAATCGGCATTGTAGGAGGAACAGTTAGGGACTTTTTTTTAGCAAAAAAGGCCAGTTATGATTATGATTGTGAACTTAGGTCAGTGGCCCCTGTAGCACATTTTGAAGACTTTTTTTTATCACTAAGTTTACCTATAGAGTATAAAGTTGAATATCTCCCTTATCATGTGATTCGAGTAAAGCATTCAGAGTTTGAATGTGAGCTTTCTATGCCAAGGAAGGAAAGCTATAAGAGTGAATTTTCCCATTCAAATTTTAGCGCTCAGTTTTTTAATGATGTTGATTATACCGAAGCTTTTTATCGCAGAGATTTTACGATTAATGCGATGATGTTTGAATTTAATGGACATTGGAGTTTTCATGATCCTTTAGAGGGAAAAAAAGACTTAGAAAATAAATTATTAAGAGCATGTTCTGATAGCTTTTATCGTGATCCAGTTAGGTTCTTAAGAGCTATAAGGTTTCAGATGAAACTAGGTTTTTCTTTAAGTGAAGAGATCTTAGCTTATTTTAAAAAACTATCACTTGATGATTTTTCTTCTCATTATTTACGCCAAGAGGCAATGAAGTCTCAACGACCGGTTTGTTTTGTTTACAACTTATTCGAACAGTTAGAAGAGAATATTGATAAAAAATTTAAAACATTTTTGTTTGAAAATGAAATTTTTGAGACGGACTTAAAGACACATCTATCTTCTTTATTATTTCTTTCTGCAAAAACTCAGCAAAAAATTTTTGATTTGTTTGATTTTTCAATGAAACCGAAAAAAGTTTTCTTTCCTTTGAGTTTTTATAAATTGGCCAAAATGCAGTTAGATGATTTTATTCAATATGACTTAGAGTTTTCTTGCGTTCAGACTATTAAACAGCTTGAAAAAATACCACCACTTTATTTTAATTACCTCTACCAATTAGATATGTTAGATATAACTTATGAAGAGTTTAGGCAAATGATGCAACAAAAAATTGAACTTGATGAGGTCGAACCACAATACAGAAGTAGCTATCAAGTTTATAAAAAAATTGAGTTTTATTTTGGAAGTTAAAAGTTTTTTAGATATTTCGGATCAGGAGATTGATAGAGTCAATGAGATATTTTTTGAATCTTCTGCTAGAACTCATTTTTCATCTCAAAAAAAACGAGAACGTTTTCAGTATAAATATCTTGATTATTATAAAATTTATCACCCAGAATTATTTTTTGTGCTTTGTGATCCACGGCCAATAGGCTATATTTGTGGTGTTCCTCGTATACTTAAGGAAAAAAAATTGTTTGAACTTTTAGGGCATTTACATGCCTTTAAAGACTATTATGAGGATTATCCTGCACATTTACATATAAATTTGGACCAAGAGTGTACAGGCAAAGGCTTTGGAAGCTATCTTTTGGGTTATTTTGAGGCCTATTTACGGGAAAAAAAGCTTAAAGGAGTTCATTTAGTGACTTCGCCTGGCGCAAGAAATAATCATTTTTATTTAAAAAACGGTTATACATTTACAGTGGAAAAAACTTACAAAGACGTTCCCTTGCTTTTTATGGGAAAAAGCTTGTAGAAGACTTATTAATCGCCTTATTAAATTGATGATAGAGAAAACTCAAACTTAGTAACGAACCTCTGGAGTGCTTTTTAAAAGGGATATCCTTAATTAAAAATTTGAAATAAGCTTTTCTGTTCAGACATCTAGAAATTTAGAATAGTTACATTATAATAGCTTCTGTCTGTGAGTTTGAGTTTTCTCTTCTATCCCCACCGTAGTCGGGCGGTTAAGAAGACTTATCATAGGACTTAACCCCTCGATCTTGACATAAATATCAGAGTTCACTAAGGTAAATCATCTTTAAAAAATGTTTTTGTGCGACGTTTCTTTTTTCTTGTTTTAGGGTTAAGATGAAGTATTTTATTTTTGTATTTATGTTCTTTTTTGGTTTGGCAAGCAACTCTTTTGCTAAGAAAACTGTGCCGATGCAACGAGTTTTTTCATCTATTGAATTTAGTGATGATTTATTTTTTGAAAATATGTTATTGGCCATAAAAAGACAGAAGGAACATTTTGGACGTATAGACCTAAATGAAGCTTTAAACTTTGCAGGTCGTTCTATAACGAGACATCATCTTTACGACTCTTTAGTTGAATTTGAAAAATATGTTATTGAAGCGCTTGATTGTAAAAACTTTTATCAAAAAAAGTTTTGTTTGAGAAAGTTTAATCAAAAAATGAATCAAGCTTTTGAGGTGTATCAACCTTTACCTGAAAAATGGGAGCAAGGCTTTCAGACAACCCAAAGTTTTTTTACTGCATATTATTCTCCTGACTTTTCAGCTTCATTTCAAAAAGACGCTGTTTATAAAAATCCTATTTATGGGCTTCCTCAATCACTAAAACTTCGTCAATCAACCAGTGATGAAATTAACTTTGAGGGGGTTTTGGCCAATAAGGGTTTAGAACTTTTATATGTTAAGGAGTCTTTATACGATATTTGGCTTTTACATGTCGAAGGGGGAGGACGTGCTAAGGTTAGGATGGCAGATGGATCTTTGAAAACCGTTTATCTTAGCTATGCAGCAAGTAATAAGCAAAGATTTCAAATGTTGTATAAATATATGCTTGCGCAAGGAATGTTAAAAAAAGGCGCGGCCAGTATTGCTAAACAAAGACACTATTTTGAAAATAACCCTCAAGATCAAAGAAGAATATTACGCTCTTGTCCTAGCTATATTTATTTTAAAATCACTGAATCAGAGCCTTTAGGTGTTCAAAATATTCCTTTAACACAAAATCGTTCATTAGCTACTGATTATCGGAGAATGAAAGAGTATGGTGTGATTAATTTTATTAAAGGAAAAAAACCTGTCATTCGAAATAATAGACAAGTTTCGAAAGTTGCCTTTAGTCGTTTTTTTCTTAATCAAGATACGGGGGGCGCGATTAAGGGAAATGCACGTTGTGATTTATATTTTGGCTATGGAAAAGATGCTGAATTAGCAGCAAACCATGTATACGGATTGGGAGAACAATATTTTCTCATATTAAAATAAGGATGTGATTATGGAAGTAACAAATCATTTAAATTTAGAAGGAATCGAGTTCACAGAATTTAGTTCGGCTAAGCCAGAGGCTTTGCATGAATTATTTTTGGCCTTTGGTTTTTCTCGAATCATGAGACATAAAGAAAAGAAAATTGATCTTTATCGTCAAAATCAAATTACTTTTTTGCTTAATTATGAAGCAACTTCTTTTGGTACAGACTTTTACGAAAAACACGGGCCTTGTGTTAGTTCGATGGGGTGGAGAGTAAAGGATGCAAAGTTTGCTCTTGAAAAAGCAGTAGAAAGAGGGGCCAGTGCTTCTGAACGTCAGGATTATACGCGAAATGATCAAGAAATTCCTACTATCTTAGGGATTGGAGATTCAAATATTTATTTTATTGATAATTATAACTCAGGTGAGCTCTATGAAAGTATGGGGTTTGAGAAATTAGATAATCCTGATCTTGTAGATGATCTTGGTTTTGAGTTTATTGATCATTTAACGAATAATGTAGAACAAGGAACGATGCAGAAATGGTCTGACTTTTATAAAGATGTTTTTGGTTTTTATGAAGTTAGATACTTTGATATTAGAGGGGCAAAAACGGGGTTAACTTCTTATGCCTTAAGATCTCCTGATGGAAGTTTTTGCATTCCTATTAATGAAGGAACTGAGGCAAAGTCACAAATTAATGAATACCTTGAAGAGTATAAAGGTCCAGGTGTTCAACATATTGCCCTTCATACATCTGATATTATTAAATCGATTTCAAGCTTAAACAAAACCCAAGTAGAAACACTTGATATTGATGATGAGTATTACGCTGAAGTTTTTGATCGTGTTCCCAACGTGACTGAGGATCATAAAAAATTACAAGACTTACAGATTCTTATTGATGGTGATAAAGAGGGATATCTTTTACAGATTTTTACTAAAAATATTATCGGGCCAATCTTTTTTGAAATTATTCAAAGAAAGAATCATCTTGCTTTTGGAGAGGGAAATTTTGGTGCCTTATTTCGCTCTATTGAAAGAGACCAAGAAAAAAGAGGTTATCTTAAATAATTGCATCGCCCCAGGAAACTGGGGCTTTTTTTTAAGCGGGATTTTGGCTGGGAATATAAAAATATTCTAACTCATTATCTGTGTATTTTTCATGTAGGTGTTTCATAAGTTCTTGGACACCAAATTTTTCCGTGGCATGATGACCACCAGCAAAGTAATGAATATTGTCTTCTTGGGCTTCATTCCAGTCGTGTTCACTCATTTCTCCAGTAAGATAGGAATCAAGGTTTTCACTTAGACAAAGTCGCCAATCAGAATTGGCCCCACCTGTAATGATACCCATCGACTTTATAATCTCATCGTTGGGAGCACTGTGCATGATGGGGTGTTCAAGTACTTCTGATAACCTTTTAATAAGTTCTTTGGGAGAAACACCTTGAGAAAACTTTCCTTTCACACCGGTGGGCATTCCTTTGTGATCCCCAAAAGGTAAAAGGCTGGTTAAGCCTATTTTTTTGGCCAAACTAGCAGCGTTCCCATATTCCATATGGCCGTCTAGAGGGAGATGATAACCTAGAAGATTTATATCGTGTTTAATCAAAGGGGCGACTCGGCGATAAAAAGAACCTTTTATGGCCCTCGGCCCGTGAAATTTCCAAAATAAACCATGATGAACAATAAGCATATCTGCTTTAATTTCTACTGCTTTAGCAATAGAGTCCTTAGTGGCAGAGACTGCAAAAGCAATTTTTTTAATTTCACTTTTTCCCTGAATTTGGAGGCCATTAGGGCCATAATCTTGGTAGTCATAGATATTGAGCAATTTATTGAGGTAGTCGACAAGATCTTTTGTATTAATCATATTTTTCCTTTTTGTTTATGTTCTCAAAATTTATCTCAGTTGCAAGGCCCTAAATATCCTAAAAGATTTCTCGAATATTATTTAACTTTTTAAATGCTTATGGCTACAATGACACTATGAAGAATATATTTTTAAGTTTAATCCTTATTTTAAATAGTAGTTTTGTATTTGCCCAAAAACAGGCAGTAAATGATAATAAACCAGTTGAAGAATACTCTCAAGATGACTTTGAAACTATAAAGCTTGATCGACTTCGTCGGTTAAGGCGAGAGTTAGTAAAGTTGAATAATGAAATGGGAGGGCTTAAAAAAGAATTAAAACAAGACTTGGATATGGTCACACGTATTCAAACTGAATCTAAACTAGAAAACCTTAAAACTGAATACGAAAAAACTCGCTATTTATTCATTGAAACCATAACTAATATTAACTTAAATTCAGTACAGCTTAAAAAAAGCAAAACGACTTTCGCTGAAGATATTAAACAGATTTTAGATCCGGCTTTAAATACTTTTAAAAAAATATCAGAAAAACCACGGCAAGTTCAAGAATATAATGAAATGATGGAGAAGCTGCAAGTTCAATATGCAGATTCAATTAAAGCGAAGGCCAGACTGGAGCTTTTTTTAGATGAAAATAAAAAATCTCCTTTGCGTTGGAAAGTACGAGAGGCCATTAAAACCACTGAAAAACTCATCAATGAATTAAAAGTTAAGCGCGAAGATTTACAGTTTAAAATCTTAAAAATAGAAGAAAATGAAGAATCTATTGTTTCAACTTTTTCCACTATTATTTTTGATTTTATTAAAACTAAAGGAAAAAACTTAATTTTGGCCTTAATTGTTTTTCTCGCTTTTTTTTGGGCCTTTAAGATTGGGCAAGCTCGTTTTATTGATCTTGTTTTATACAAGGTCAGTCGCTCAGAATCTAAAGACATGTATAATTGGATTATTCGACCCACAAAGGTTATTTACAATGTGTGTTCGACTTTAATTGCTTTTTTTATGTCCATTCTGACATTGTATGTTTTAAATGATTGGGTCTTAGTTACAATCATTTTAATTGTTTTTGCTGCTTTGGTTTGGAGTTCTAAGCAACATCTTCCAATGTTTATGGAGCAAAGTAAAATTATTTTAAATTTAGGTTCAGTCAGAGAGGGAGAGAGAGTGATGTTTAATGGACTCCCCTGGCAAATAGAGAGTTTGGGGTATCATTGTAAATTAGTAAATCCTTATTTAAGTGGAGCAAGTCTACGTATAAATACTAAAGAATTACTTACAGCTCATTCCAGAAGAAATGAAGACCATGAACCTTGGTTTCCTACTCAGAAAAATGATTGGGTAGAAGTCGAAAATTATTTTGGAAAAGTTATTTTTCAATCACCGGAACAAGTTATCCTAGAAATGCTGGGTGGTGAGAAAAAGTATTATACCGCCACAAATTTTTATCAACTTTCTCCTAAAAATCATTCTAAAGGTTTTGCTATTGATTTTGTTTTTGGTGTCGATTATGTCCATCAAAAGATTCTTTTTGAAAAAGTTATTCCCTATTTTAAAGAAAAATTAAAACGTGATCTTTTTCAAAAACATCCTGAGATACAAGGTAAAGTTTCTGATTTTGAGATTGAGTTTTTACAAGCTGGATCAAGTTCGCTAGATTTACGTTTTTTTATGAAATGCTCTGGAGAAATTGCTGCGCTCAAACTAAGACTTACTCGTAGTATTCAAGCTGAGTTTGTTCAGGTTTGTAATGAGCACGATATTATTATTCCATTTAATCAAGTTACAGTTCACATGAGTCAACCCCATGAGTAGAGATAAAGAGCTTGTCCGTATTTTATCCCATAAGTTTGGATTGACTGAGAATCTTTCCCAGTTGGATACTGAAAGTGAATTTTTTAAAAGGTTGCAAATTCTTTTGGCAGCTAAGATCGAGCGTCTTATTCAGACTGATGTGGAAAGACTTTTACAAATCTTATATCAAGTTGATATCGATCAAGCTCAAACGGATCAAGCCTTTGATTTAGGAGAAGTTAAGAAGATTTCTATGGATTTAGCTGAGAAAATAATCCGTAGGCAATTACAAAAAATCGATTACGCTCGAAAGTTTTATCAAGAGGACTAGAGAATTATATGGTTTTTCATTTCACGACAAAAGATGAGCATCACAGTTTACATCCGAATATTAAGACCTATATGCAGGTATTTGTGAAACATCGTTTTCTGGCCTTAGAGAAACTTAAGACTGCTGTGGCGAGCGAGGATATAGAAGGGATTAGAGATTTCTGTCATAAGCAAATTGGTGTTGCTGCGAGTTATAAATGTTATCGTTTGGAAGAAATTACCAAGTATATTCAAAAGCACGCCCGTAAAACTGAGCTTGAACCTATTAAAGAAATTTTACCTGTGTTTGAAGAATATCTAAAACAATTGCAAGCCGATCTCTAGTAAAATAAAGAGTCTATTCTATACAGTATCTTTTTGAAGTGCTAATATTCTTACAAAATTATAAGGTTAGGCATAGCTATGAAAGATATTGATCAAGTTGTTATAAGATTTTCTGGAGATTCAGGGGATGGGATGCAACTGACTGGGAGTCAGTTTTCAAATACATCAGCTCAGATGGGTAATGATCTTGCAACATTTCCCGATTTTCCCGCTGAAATACGGGCCCCGCAAGGTACAGTTGCTGGAGTTTCAGGTTTTCAGGTTCATTTTGGCTCGATTCAGATTCATACTCCAGGAGATGAACCGGATGTTTTAGTGGCAATGAATCCTGCTGCTCTAAAGGCCAATCTTTTAGATGTCAAAAAGGGTGGAACTCTTATTATTAATGAAGATGCCTTTAATGAGTTAGGTTTTAAAAAAGCAGGTTATGAAGCGAATCCTTTAGAAGGGCTCGAAGAAGATCATAAAGTTATTAAGGCCAAAATTACTACTCAGACGAAAGAAGCGTTAAAAGATATTGAATTAGATGGAAAGTCAAAGGCCAGGTGTAAAAATTTTTATGCCTTAGGAATGACTTATTTTATGTATTCACGTAGCTTAGATCCCACATTGGAATGGATCAAAGAAAAGTTTGCTCAAAACGAACTTTTGCAATCAGCTAATACAATGGCCTTAAAGGCCGGTTTTCATTATGCTGAAACGATACATGCCCAGGCCAATACGTATTCGGTTGCTTCGGCAGAAATTGAAAAAGGTGTTTATCGGCAGATATCAGGTAATACTGCTTTAGCTTGGGGCTTTATTTTTGCAGCTCAAAGGGCGGGGCTTGAGTTATTTTTAGGCTCATATCCCATTACACCTGCTTCGGATATTTTACATGAACTTTCTAAACACAAGCATTTTGGAGTTAAAACTTTCCAAGCAGAAGATGAAATAGCAGCGATATGTGCCGCCTTAGGTGCGAGTTTTGCTGGAGCTTTAAGTATGACCACCTCATCAGGGCCAGGTATTGCTTTAAAAAGTGAGGCGCTCAATCTGGCCATTATGCTAGAACTCCCTTTAGTGGTGGTTGATGTTCAGCGAGGGGGGCCATCAACAGGGCTTCCTACTAAGACAGAACAGTCAGATCTTAATATGGCGATGTTTGGGCGAAATGGTGATTCACCTGCCATTGTTTTAGCGGCCAAATCTCCTAGCGATTGTTTTCATATGGCCTTTGAAGCTTGTCGTTTGTCACTTGAACATATGACACCTGTTATTCTTCTAAGTGATGGATATATTGCTAACGGTTCTGCACCGTGGAAGATTCCAGATATTGAAAATGATTTTCCGTCTATCACTCCTCAGTTTGCTACTGATGAAGATAAAAAAGAGGGCTTTCTTCCCTATAAAAGAGATAATGAGAAGCTTTGTCGTAAATGGGCCATTCCCGGCCGAGAAGGTTTTATGCACCGTCTAGGTGGTTTAGAAAAAGAAAATGAAACAGGAAATGTTTCCTATGATTCTTATAATCATGAATTGATGGTTTGTTTGCGTGAAAAGAAAGTGGCCAAAGTTTGCGACTTTATTCCCGAGCAAGTTATTGAGGGAGAAGTTGAGAGTGAGACACTTATTGTTTCTTGGGGGGGGACGTATGGTTCTGTTCATGAGGCTGTAAAAAAGTTTAATCTAGAACATGATAAAACTGTGGCCCATGTTCATCTTCAATATTTAAATCCTTTACCTAAGAATTTTGAGTCCATTTTAAAACAATACCAAAAAATTATTGTATGTGAGCTTAATCGAGGGCAGTTAAAAGAATACCTAAATGGAAAATTTTCTCTCAATGCTTTAGGTTATTCTAAGGTGCAAGGTAAACCATTTAAAGTAAGAGAATTGATTCAGTTTTTTGGAAAAGAAGTTTAATTGGAAAATAATATGACAGAGAAACCTAAACTAACAAAAAAAGATTTTACCAGCGACCAAGAAGTTAAATGGTGTCCTGGCTGTGGAGATTACGCTATTTTATCTGCGACTCAAATGGCCATGAGTAAAATTGGAATTCCTCCTCACCAAGTCTGTGTTGTTTCTGGGATAGGGTGTTCTTCGCGCTTTCCTTATTATGTAAACACTTATGGAATGCACTCAATTCATGGGCGTGCTCCTGCTGTAGCCTCGGGAGTGAAATTGCAAAATCCAGAGCTTTCAGTATGGATTATTACTGGGGATGGTGATGGCCTTTCTATTGGAGGAAATCATTTGGCCCATATTTTGCGTCGAAACTTAGATGTGAATATCATTTTGTTTAATAATGAAATCTATGGACTGACAAAAGGGCAGTATTCACCAACTTCCAGTCCAGGGCTTAAAACAAAGTCTACTCCCTATGGTTCTTTAGATAGAAGTTTTTCACCCGCCAAATTTGCTTTGGGTGCTGGAGCAAGTTTTTTTGCCCGTACTATTGATACTGATCCTAAGCATATGATTGAAGTTTTTCAAAAGGCGCATGCTCATAAGGGAACGAGCTTAATTGAAGTCTTCCAAAACTGTGTTATTTTTAATGATAAAGTTCACGATGAATATACTAATAGAAAAACCCGTGATGACTACACAGTAAGACTCGAGGCCAATAAACCTATGCTTTATGGCAAGGATCAGGACAAAGCGCTCATTCAAGATGGCTTTGGCTTTCAAACGGTACCGGCAGCTGGTAATGAAGATAAATATTTTATTCATGATCCTAGTGATGCTAATTTGGCCCAAATTCTAACTCAGTTGGATGGAACTAACGGCCCCATTCCTTTAGGCGTTATCAAAGAAGATAAAGATCATGTGTATGATGAAGATTTTCATCAACAAATTACCGATCAAAAAAATAAAATGCCACCAGCTGATATTAAGTCTTTACTTTTTTCAGGAACAACTTGGGAAGTTAATTAGCTTAAATTTCTGCTAGTTCAACTTCGACTTTTTGTACGATGGTATCAATGTCTTGATAGCTTTTTTCAAATTCAACCCCAACCAAAAGGTATTGATGATTAAGAGCACTATTATCAGTGGCCACAGGGGTGACATGTCTTACTGTTCCTTTGATAGGAAATTCAAAGTCAACGCCCTCTAAAGAATTGAGAATAATGCTCGAGTCGGGTTGAAATAAGACGGCGCGATTAGGGCTAATAAAAAAACCACAGCCACTATCACTGATATCTTTAACTTTGACTTGTTCGGACTTTAATATGTCTTTAAGTTCCATTTTTCTTTGAATATGGGCATTGATATTTTTTTCTTCTAAAAGAATACGAAAATTCTCTCTTTTCTCTTTAAGATAAAACTTTTTATCAACCAAAACTTTAATTTTCGTATGGCCAATAATTTTGACTTTGCCTTTAATTAAAACTCCTGATTCCAGATTAAGCATAAAGAGTTTGGATTTGGTATTAATCTTTCTGGAATCACTGACTTTAAACTCAAGGGTTAAACTGGTGGCACTTATAAACTGAGACTCAATGACTCCTGGAATAATCACTTTCTCATCATCAATATTTTGCCAAATAGTAAAACCAGATTTGTTATAAATAATATTTTTAACAATATTGGAGAGTTCTTTTAAATTTGTCGATACCCTAAGGTCTTGTTTATCCATTACGTACCACCAACGTTCAACTAAGATTAAGTTAAGTATAACTTAAATTATATGAATAAACAGCTTGCTTTTCAAGGTATTGCTAGGTGTTATGTCTTTAAAAACAAGGCTTTAGTTATTTTTGTTCTTTTTAGTCTTAAGAATCAGGCGAGAATAAAATCTGGCAAATGACTCTAAACTCCTGATATTTTAATGGTGATTTTCAATATAATCTGAGTTTTTATAGAACTTCACTTCAGGATTCTTTTCTTGGCAAAGTTTAAGATCCCAAGGAGATTTTATGCCATAACAAATACGATTCTTTCCATCTAAGAGCATATTACTGCCATAATCCGACTTAAACTTATCCTCTTGTTTTTTATTGCTAAATTTAAGCCATCTTACCCCACTAAAAGGTGTTCCTTCATAATCAGCATGGACATTATATTCATCTTCTAGACGAAATTTTACGACTTCAAATTGCAGCGCCCCTACAGCACCTAACATTTTTTCTCCCGTTGCAGTCCGTACAAATAATTGAGTGGCCCCTTCTTCAGAGAGCTGACGTAGCCCCTTGTCTAGATGTTTGGCCTTTAAAGGATCTTTAAGCGCCACTTTTTTAAAGAGCTCTGGAGCAAAAGCAGGAATTCCTGAATACATGATTTTTTTACCTTCAGTAAAAGTATCACCGATTTGTAACTTTCCTGTATCGTGTAAACCAATAATATCTCCAGGATAGGCTTCTTCGGCCATTTCTCTATCTCGGGCCTGAAAAATTTGAGGAGAAGTTATTTTCATTTCCTTTTCAGATCTTACATGAAAGAGCTTTTGGTTGCGCTCAAACTTGCCTGTACAGACTCGCATAAAAGCAATACGATCTCTATGTTTTTTATCCATATTGGCCTGAATTTTAAAAATAAAACCAGAGAATTTTTTTTCTTCATTCGGATTGACTATCACTTCATCAGAGGAATGATCATAGGGAGCAAGCTTTGCTTTTCTGGCCCTAGGTCCGGGAGCATTATTAGTAATCATATCGAGCACTTCTTTGACTCCAAAATTATATAAGGCAGAACCAAAAAAGACAGGAGTTTGGATACCGGCCAAATATTCTTCCATATTAAAGGCAGGAATAAGCTCTTGCACCATCATCAGATCTTCTTCTAATTTCTCTTTTAAGCTTTCCCCAATATACTCTACCAATTGAGGATTATTAAGATCACTGGCATCAATAATGGTTGGATTAAAAGGATCTTTTTTATCTCCAAAAACGCGAACTTTTTTCGTTTTAAGATCGTAGACACCTTTAAAATCGACTCCCATACCAATTGGCCAGGTCATTGGAACACATTGAATACTGAGTTCTTTTTCAATATTATCTATGAGTTCAAAAGGATCAAGGGATTCACGATCAAACTTATTCATAAAAGTGGTAATAGGCGTGTCTCTAAGTCTACAAACTTCCATGAGCTTTTGTGTCTGCTCTTCAACCCCTTTGGCCGAATCTATCATCATAAGGACAGACTCAACTGCAGTAAGAGTTCGATAGGTGTCCTCTGAGAAATCCTTGTGTCCTGGTGTATCGAGTAAGTGAACATAACGTTGATTATAATGATAACTCATGACTGAAGAAGTTATTGAAATTCCTCTGTCTTGTTCCATTTGCATCCAGTCTGATTTGGCCGCTTCACCAGATTTGGCCTTAACCATCCCAGCTTCTCGCACAACACCACCAAACCAAATAAGTTTTTCAGTTACTGTTGTTTTCCCCGCATCCGGGTGAGAAATTATCGCAAATGTACAACGATCATTATATCTAGTCATTTTAACACCTTAATTTTATAGAGCTTATAACAGCAAAAGAGAGGATTTGTCTTTAGGAAACTCAAATTTTTGGCAAAATAACTTATTTTTCCATAAGTTTTATTGTCATTTCTTTGTTTATACTATTCTTAAACCAGACTTAAGATTTGCTAAATTTTATCCACGCTAGAAACTTTTAAATATTTCCTTAAGAATGTTGTCTCCCAGTATTAACAGCTTTAAAAACTTTACCAAGTGTATCTTAAAAGCATTTTAAAATGTTTTTAATAAATCTGACTAAAGAAGTTATCCGTTTTTATCGAAGTTAGATTATCATTCTAAAAGACATGAACTTTTGCACGTTGGTGAGGAAGAGATTATGCGTTTTTTATTACTTGCGTTGCTGATCAGTTGCAATGAACAAACAAAAGTGAATCAAGACCCACTTTTATCACCAGAGGATAAAGCGGTGATGGAAAAACTTGATGACCAAACCCTTTTAGGTTCTGATAAAAACAATGATGGTGTCAGAGACGATGTGGAGTATTGGATAAATAAACATGTAAAGGATGTAAACGTTAAACATGCTTCGATGATGTATGCCAAATATTATCGCCTCGCTCTTGAGAATGTTGATGATAGAAAAAAGTGTAATGAGATGACACATAAACAGCTGGATTATCATAGCTGTATTTTGCGATTAATGAATTTTAATAAAGCGAGAAAATATTTAGATAAGTTTGATAAAATCATTGTAAATACAAGGCTTAGAATTAAAAAAGAAACTTTGGTAGATAGTCACTTTGGAGGGGAAGCTAGGGGGGGAGGTATACCGAATGGGCCTCAAGATGTTTGTCCTTTTAAGTTAAAATATATAAAGAAAGGATACAGGCGTGAAAAATAACAAGACAAAATTATTACTCATTTTTTTTATAAGCATATTTACCTCAAATGTTTTCGGAATAGATTATTTTTGGCCTACGGGGATTCCGCTAAAAGATGGTTCACGTTTAGGTGGAGTTAATATTGAAAAAATAAGTGATAATAAGATTAAAAAATTTTTTAATAAAAAGTTAAAAATCATTGGGTATACAAAATCTAAAGGTGTCTTTCAGCAGAAGACTCATGAGGTTACACTTTCAGATAAATTATTCACTTTTGATGAAGAATATAATACAGGTGATGATCACGTTGGAATATATCTGACTCGCATACTAGGAATCAGGTTAGAAGATGCTAAAAAGTCCAATGGATTTGTTGCTATTCCATCAAAATATAAAGTCGAAGATGTTAAAATTTTAAATCTTAAGAGATCTACAATTACGGATATGCATAAACCCTACATAGATGCCATAAAAAATAGTGGAGGAGTTATCCCTGATAAAACTGCTAAGTACATGCTCTCAAAGCAAGATTCGCTTGTTATTTATGAAGATCGTGATGAACGGAACAAGTTTGCAATAATTAGAGGTGTTGTATTTTTGAATGAAACGCCAGTCTTTTATAATGATAGTGCTTTTGCCCCAATTTTTAGTCATAAAGAAATTAAATCTTTTTTATTAAAGATCGATGGAAAAGTATTTTTTTTGGGTTGCTTTCCTTTATCTGTGCTGAAAAATGGTCAAAGAAAAAATATGGATAGTTATTATTACCTAGTTGATTTAGAAGAAGGAAAAGCTTATTTACCTATGCATTTAAGAGAAGAGAAGTGAATATGAAGAAATTATTGATAATGGCACTAGTTTTAAGTTCTACAAACTCTTTTTCTTTTTCTCAAGAGTTTGAGTTTAAAAATGTAAAAGATAAGACACTGAAAGTGAGTTTGAAGCTTATGGCCGGGAGAATTTGTCATAACCTTTCTAGCAATAAGTTTACTATGTATAGTTATTTTGGTGGTAACAGAGATATGGCGTTTTATAATAGTTGTGCGGTCGTAGAGTATGAATTGAGCTGCTTGGGTGAAATTGCAAGTACATATATTGTTTATGATAAAAAATTTTGTATAAATCCCATGAAGTTTAAAGCAAAGCAAGTAAAGCTTCTTCATAAGTCCTTTACTGACAAGTACGCATGTAAGAAAATATTCGATAATATTGTTCGTGAAAAAAAGAATAGTATTTTTAAATGTCTTTTTGATAGAGGTAGCGAGAAAATTGATGAAATAGTTGATTTTGAGAATGAAAACAAAAAAGGTATTGCTGATGAAAAATAATAGAATACAACTTTTATTAATCTTTATTGTTACAGTATTTTCTTTCAATACTTTTGGAATAGATTATTTTTGGCTTACAGGGATGGAATTGAGTGATGGTTCTCGAGTCGCTGGAGTCAAAGTCGGAGAAGTGAGTGAGGGAAAGCTTAAAAAATATTTTAATAAAGATTTTACCATTATCTATACTAAAAAGGATGGCCATGTTGTTAAAAAGGATATCCGTAAGGTGAAGCTCACAGATAAAACTTACACATTTGAGAGGGTTAGTTATGTCGATGAGGTGAATATTGGAATAAGTCTGACGCGCTTACTAGCTATAGAGCCTAAGGGGGAAGAGAAATTTTATGGGTACATAGCACTCCCGACAGAATATAAAATTGAAGAGATTAAGATCTTAAATTTGAGAAAATCAAAGTTTACGGATAAGCATAAACTCTATTTGGATGCCATAAAAAATAGTAATGGAGTTATTCCTGAGAAAACAGCTAAATACATGCTTGCAAATACAGACTCACTTTCTATCTATGAAGATGTAGATAAACCATCAAGATTTGCAATAATTAGGGGAGTTGTGTTCTTGGATAAAAAGCCTGTCATCTATAATTCTTATGGTTTTAGTCCTTTTTCTAATGAAGCTGACTCCTTAGGCTTTTTATTTAAAATAAATGGTAGAGTGTTTTTACTTGCGGAATTTGGGCATTATGTGCAAAGAAAACATTATGTAGAAAGAGTGAGAAGAGATCATTACTTGGTTGATCTTGAGAAAGGAAAAATTTACTTACCTATGCATTTAAGGGAAGAGAAATAATTATGAAGAAACTATTGGTAACAATACTGATTTTAAGCACTACAAACTCTTTTTCTTTTTCAAAAGAGTTTGAGATTCAAGACTCTAAAAATAAAAAACAAAGTGTAAGTCTGAACTTTCTTGCAGGAGTTATTTGTTATAAAGAAGCTCAAAAAGAACTTATTATGTTTAGTTATTTTGGTGGGAATAAAACCGAGGAGTTCTTTAATAGCTGTGCGGTGGTTGAGTATAAGGCAGAGTGCCTTGGTAAAATTGTTCCTTCGTTAAAAGTCGACCCTAAGTTTGAAGAAACATTTTGTCTTGATCCTGTAAAGTTTAAAATGACGGGTGAAAAAATTCTCTATAAGTCTTTTACCGATAAATTTGCATGTAAAAAGCAATTTGATGAGCTTGTTAGGAGTGGTCGAGGTAGTGGAGGTCGTTCAATGTATTGTCCAAATGTCAAAAAAGGGGAGCTTATTGATCAATTTGCTGATTTTGACAATGAAAACAAAAAGGGTATTGCTGATGAAAAGTAATAAAATACAATTTTTATTCATTTTTTTTATTACTTTATTTACATCTAGTGCTTTTGGAATCGATTATTTTTGGCTTACGGGAGTCGAATTTAGGCAAGGGGCTCTGCGAGGAGGGGTTAATGTTGGAAGCGCTACCAAGGAAAAGCTTAAGAATTATTTTAATAAAACAGTTTTTGTCGTCCAAAAGGTTGGTTCTGGTAAAAGAGATAAGTATAAGGCGAAGCTTCTTAATGTTAATCTTTCCAATCAGATATATGCTCAGGATGAAGTTTATAATGTTGATGATGAAAATGTAGGTGTTCAATTGACTCGTTCTTTGATTGTGAATCAAGAAGATGAAAAAAAAACTTATGGGGTGATTGCGATTCCATCTAAATATAAAGTAGATGATGTGAAGCTACTAAATTTAGTTGAGTCAGAGACGGAGGTATATTTAAAGGCCATTAAGGAAAACACTGGAGGTGTGCTTGCAACAAAAGCCGTTAGTAGCCTTTTAGCGGGGAAAAAATATTTTTCTATTTTTAAAGATCCTAGTCAGACTAGGTTTGCAATAAGTGGACAAGTGTTATTTTTAGATAATAAACCAGTATTTTATAACTATCATGGTTTTGGGCCTATCATAAGTGATAAGGATTCCATTAGCTTTTTATTGAAAATTAATGGAGAAATGTTTTTTTTGGCCAGGTTTCCGTTATCCCTACAGCAAAATGGTTGGGTCAAAGAAATGGATTGGGGCTATTATTTAGTGAGCTTAGAAGACGGAAAAGCTTATTTACCTATGCATTTAAAAGAAGAGAAATAATTATGAAAATTTTATTAAAACTGATATTAATTTTAATTTCTATAGATTCTTTTTCTTTTTCTAGTGAGTTTCAAATTAAAAAAACGGATAACACTATACAAAAAGTTAAGTTGGACTTACTTGTAGGAAGTATTTGTTATCAGTCTTCCTTAGGTGATAAGGCACTCCAAAGAAAAGAGCTTATCATGTATAGCTATTTTGGAGGAAATAGAGATGAAGAGTTTTATAATAGTTGTGCCATTGTTGAATATAAGTTGCGCTGTCTTGGTAAACTTGTTCCTACCGAAGGAATTCAGAATGACTTTGGTCCATCATTTTGCGTTGAGCCTATGAAACTTAAGAAAATGGATACAAAAATATTATATACTTCTTTTATCGATAAGTTTAAATGTAAAAAAATGTTTGATGAATTAATTAGAAGCTCCCGAGGTAGTGAGCGAGGATCAATTTATTGTCCTTTTGTAAAGAATGGTAAGCTTCTTGATCAGTTTGTTGATTTTGAGAATGAAAACAAAAAAGGTATTGCTGATGAAAAATAATAAAATACAATTTTTATTCATTTTATTTATAAGCATATTTACCTCAAATGTTTTTGGAGTAGATTATTTTTGGCTTGCAGGTGTTCCGTTAGAGGATGGTTCTCGTTTGGGGGGAGTTAATGTGGGAGTAATGAGTGAGGATAAACTTAAAAAGCTTTTTTCTAAAGATTTGATTGTTCTTTATAGAGAAAAGAATAAGCATTCCGTAAAGAAGAGTATTCGTAGGATGAAGTTTACAGATGAAATTTATATTACTGATCGTGCAGGCTATGCTGATGAAGAGGAGGCAGGAGTTTTTTTGACCCGTTCTTTAGTAGTGAGAGCTGAAGATGAAAAAAAGTTCCTTGGCTATATAGCCATTCCTGCAAAGCACAAGGTTGAAGATGTTAAAATTTTAAATTTAGTTGAGTCAAAAGATGAGAATGAGATATATTTAAATGCTGTTAAGGAAAATAAGGAAGGGGTACTTTCAGCTAAAGCTATGACGGAAGTTTTGTCTAGGAAGAAATATTTTTCTATATTTACAGACCCTGAAAATCCCAGATTCGCCACCAATGGAGATGTCTTGTTCTTAGATAAGAAACCAGTCTTCTATAATTTCCATGGATTTAGTCCTTTTGTTAATGAGTCTAAATCAATCGGCTTTCTTTTGAGGATTGATGGTCGATTGTGTTTTCTTGGTAATTTCGGATACACGATGCAAAGAAAAGGGTGGATAGAGAAAATGACTTATGGATACTACTTAATTGATCTTGAAAAAAACAGAGGATATTTACCCATGCATTTAAGAGAAGAGAAATGATTATAAAAAGTTTATTGATATTAATATTTATCTTAAGTTCGACAAGTTCTTTTTCTTTTTTACAGGAATTTGAATTTGAAAAAACAGAAAATGATAAAAAAAATGTTAAATTGAGTCTAATTGTAGGTACAATTTGTTATAGAGGTCCTCAAGAAGATCTTGTCATGTATAGTTATTTTGGTGGGAATAGAGTTAAGGAGTTTTATAATAGCTGCGCGGTTGTTGAGCATAATATGCACTGTCTTGGTAAGGTCGTTTCTTCAAGGTATATGCACTCTGTATTTAATGGGACGTATTGTGTTAAGCCTGTTAAATATAGAGCTGTAGGTGGGAAAACTCTCTATAAATCCTTTACTGATAAGTTTGAATGTAAAAAACAATTCGATGAGCTTGTAATGAAGTTTCGTGAAAATAAAGTGAAGTGCACTCTTGTAAAAAAAGGTGAGCTTCTTGATCAGTTTGTTGATTTTGAGAATGAAAACAAAAAGGGTATTGCTAATGAAAAATAGTAAAATACAATTCTTATTCATTTTTTTTATAAGTATATTTACTTCAAGTGTTTTTGGAATAGATTATTTTTGGCTGACAAGGGTGGAATTGAGTGATGGTTCTCGACTCGTTGGTGTTGAGGTAGCAGAAAACAGTCATAAAAAGTTAAAACAATTTTTTTATAAAGAATTGACTATTCTTGATGTTGAAATGCGAAACCCAATAGTTTATAAAGATATTAAAAAACTAAATGTGGTACTGTCTGATAGGTTTTATACATATGATGAAAAATCTAATACTGGAGAGGGAGATCAGGCTTCAGTTTACCTAACCCAATTATTGGCAATAAAAAATAAAGACAATAAAGCTGACGATGGCGGAATTGTAGCTATTCCATCAAAGTATAAAATTGAAAAAATAACGGCCTTAAATTTAAAAAAGGCAAAAATTACAGATCGGCATAAACCCTATTTGGATGCAATTAAAAACAACAGTAGAGGAATTATTCCAGAAAAAACGGTTAAATACATGCTTGCAAATACAGACTCACTTTCTATCTATGAAGATATTGAAAAACCATCAAGATTTGCAATAATCAGAAATTTTGCATTTTTAGATCAAAAAGTAGTTTATACCAACTTTCATGGATTTAGTCCTTTTGTAAATGAGTCTAGCTCACCTGGGTTTCTTTTAAAGATTAACGGTAAGGAGTATTTACTTGCTGACTTTGGGTTTTCTGTACAAAGAGAAGGCTGGGTAGAGGAGGTTGATATGGGATATTTTTTAATAAATTTAGAAGAGGGAAAGGGGTACCTGCCCATGCACCTAAGAAAAGAGAAATGATTATGAAAAAATTATTATTGCTAATATTGGTTTTAAGCTCTGTAAACTGTTTTTCTTTTTCAAAAGAGTTTGAAATAAAAGACCCCAAAGGTATAAAACAAAAAATAAGTTTGAATCTTGTTGTGGGACGTATTTGTTATTCTTCAAGTTTAAATAAGTTTTTAATGCACAGTTATATGGGAGCAAATAGATCTAAAAAGTTTTTTAATAGCTGTGCCGTAATTGAGCATGAACTTATTTGTTTAGGAGAAGTTGGTCCCGTTAAGAGATTAATTAATGCAAAGTTTTGTAAAAAACCAATGAAATTTAGGGCCACAGAAAAGCGCACTTTATATAAGTCATTTACTGATAAATTTGCATGTAAAAGCTTTCTGAAGGAGTCTATAAAAAAACTCGAAAGTCATTCGGAATGGTCCTGCTTTTATGATAGAGGTCATGAGATTATAAACAATATCGTTGACTTTCAAGAGAAGAAATAAAGAAGGTGTCATTAATAAAATGATGGTGGCCTTATTTAAAAGTATAAGGCCACAATGGTATTAATCTGCTTGTGAACCAGTTGCAACTCTTTCACATGTTTTGACTCCGGATTTTCCTTTAGCTTCACTAACTAAGGAAAGATTGTTTCTACCGCGAAAAACTCCTAGTTTAACTTCTTGCCAAACAAAATAGTTTTTTCCTGGTTTAAGGTCGATTTCGATTTCACTGTCATTTTCCGCTTCACCTTTAATTTTGTATTTACCTGGCTTTAGTTTGGTATAGGCGTAGGTTTTTCCTTGTGTGGTGGTAAAAAACTTGTTGTCGACGTATATTCTCATTTTATCAAATCCACCAAAAACTTCGTCTCTATAGATATAAAGGCCGGCCATTTTTTTATCGGTAGTAAACTTTTTTGTTTGGGCATCTTTATGCTGGGGAAGTCTTTTTACCGAAGCACAACTTGTGACAATAATGAGGAGGGTAAGTGTTGATAGAAATTTTTTCATTTTAGTTCTCGCTTGCTAATTTTCTTTTTTGTTCAGGTAAGTTTTCTTCTTTTTGGAGTGCCGTACTTACGTTTTCTGGTTCAAAATCGTAGCCTTTTTCAGAGGCCATATCGATACCAACTCCGATAAAACCACCGATGAGGACATTACCCCACATGGCCGCATCCCAAGATCTTCCGTCCAGGTAGATTTCCTTTGTTTTATAGTTTTCTTTGGAAATTTTTAAAACATAAGAACGACCTCTTCTTAAGGTGAGATGACACGGACTAATGCAAGTGTTGTCATCACTTTCAATTTTGGCCCCTTTGGGGATTGTTGTGACTAAGACTCGGTCGGTAGATTCATTGATAATACTCGCGCAGCTGATTTGCAGTAGAGCTAAACTTAGCATCAGAATTTTTGGCATATAGATTCTCCTTGGTAGATGCATTCTTATTGGAATTATTCTTTATCGAATGGAGTGTGGCTGAGCTAAACTTAATAAAACTAAAATAAACGGGTATTGAGTATTTGCCAGATACTGTCATTAAAGCCTATGATTTAGAAAAGTTTATGAGGAGAATTGATGAGATTTTGGGTTTTACTGGTGTTGTTATGCTTTTTGTCTAATAAGTGTGAAGTTGGGGAGCAAGAAGAAGACTTAGTAAATCAATTTTCTTGTTCTTTTACAAAAACTGATACTTTAATTTTTGGTACGGTGGATCTGTCCCAAAACTTTTCCAAAACAAATATTGCTTTTAATGCCGAAGTTGAAAAATCTGATTGTCCACAAGTACAGCGTGGGGATACGGCCACGGGAGTTTTAGATGTGGTCAGTCGCAGTGGGGATACTTTAACTTATAAGCAAACATTTAATGGAAGTCAGAGTACATCAACATCTACTATTGAGGGACTGAATATTGTTAAAACGAATTCTAGTGCTACTATTGTGTCTGGCTGTATATTGAGTCTTACATCCTCTGGGGTAATAGATAATACGGATAAAGAAATTCGATTTACCAGTGTATCAAGTTTTAAAGGAGATGCTTGCCAAGAGTCTTCGTTTTATCCTAAAACTGATGGGCTTACTCTATAAATTTAAAACGAATAGTAATTCTTGACTATCTTTGTTCTTAAAAACTCTTAAGGAATATTTTTTATTGTTTCTTGGCAATAAGCCGAAAAGAAGAACATGAAAATCACTTCCGAATTAGACTCTGTTTTTAAAAATTTAGTTTGCCAAAATTTTGCGGTTATTATTTTTGATGCCAAGTTAAATATCATTGAGTTTAATGAACGTTTTGAAGAGAATTATGCCCGTGAGTTTCATAAAAAAATTAAAGGAATGAATATTAAGGATTTAGGCTTGAGTCTTTCAGATCCAAGCCTGGCCATAAGTTTAGACTTTGATCGTTTTATTAAAGAAATTAGTAAGGGAAAAAATTGGAAAGGTGAGTTAGTTTTAAATATGCAGAAAGGTGAAAAAGTTTATATCGAAGCTTTATTTTATCCTCTTATGCAAGATAAAAAGCTTAGAAGTATAATCTTTTGTTTCAATTCTATTTCCAAACAAAAGCAGTTAGAAAAAAACTTAAAAATACAAAATGAAAGAATGGATCTAGTTTTTAAAGGTTCAAATATTGGGCTTTGGGATTGGAACCCTAAAACGAACGAAGTTTTTTTTAATGATCAATGGTGTTTAATGTTAGGTTATCAACCTAGTGAGGTTAAGCCACAGCTTAGCTCTTGGGAGGAGCTTGTTCACCCAGAAGATATTGCAGATTGTTTTGAGGATATTGGTGCTCATGTGGCAGGTAAAACTTCTATGTATCAAAATGTTCATCGAATGAAGCATAAAGATGGAACTTGGCGCTATATTTTAGATAAAGGACGAGTTTTTGAGTGGGATCAGGAAGGTCATCCGATTCGTTTTAGTGGAACTCATAATGATATTACTGAACAGGTTAAAAGTGAACGATTTTTTAATGATATTTCTGCAAGTGCTAAAATAGGTGCTTGGTCTTATGAGCTTAAAACAAATACGATTTATTGGTCGGCGATGACTTATAAGATTCACGAAATTGAGGACACTAGTTTTAGACCAGATGTTGAATCAGGTATTAGTTTTTACTATGAAGAAGATAGAAAAAAAATTACAGAAGCTTTTGAAAATTGTCTTCAGCACCAAGTGGGTTATGATCTTGAGTTAAGAATTAAAACCGCCAAAGGGCATATCAAATGGGTTCGGGCCATTGGCAATCCTGAAGTGTATCAAGATCAAGTCATAAGTGTCGTAGGAACATTTCAGGATATTGATAAGCGCAAGCAATTAGAAATGCAATTACAACAAAAGCAGGAAAGGCTTGAGCTTGCCTTACAGGCATCGAGTATCGGTGTTTGGGAGTTAAATAATCAAACAGGAGAACTTATTTGGGATGAAAGAATGTTAAATATTTATGGTGTTACTAGAGATGAATTTCCAGGACACTATGATGATTGGCACTCTTTTTTACATCCAGATGATATTGAGCAGGTTTCTCAAAGTTATCAATACTCTATTGAGCAACAACAAGATTTTCGGGAGACTTTTAGAATTATTCATAAAAAAACAAATGAGATTCGTCATATTAACGCCATTGCTAATCTGTTTTTTGATGATAAAGGTGGTATGTTACATGCTGTTGGAGTGAATTGGGATGTGACAGAACAAGTGCAATTACTAGAACAAGCAAGAAATGCTAAGCTTAAGGCCCAAAATGCGCTTGAGACGCGATCACGTTTTTTGGCCAATATGAGTCATGAAATAAGAACTCCACTTAATAGTATTATAGGGATGAGTGAATTAGTGCTTGAGTCTAAATTAAATGACGAACAAAAAGAGCAGGTTGAGCTGATTAACTATTCTGGCGAAATGTTATTGTATTTGATTAATGATATTTTAGACTTTTCAAAATTAGATGCTGGAAAAGTTGAGCTTTTTAAGCATTCTTTTTCTGTAGAAAAATTTGTTCAAAATATTTTTAAAATGATTCAAACGGGAAAGCAAAAGAAAAAAATAGATTTTCTTTTTGAAATAGATCCAAAGGTGCCTAAAAATATTCTTACAGATGAACATCGTCTTAGACAAGTTGTCGTGAACTTACTTTCAAATGCGACCAAGTTTACTCATGAAGGTTATGTCAAATTAGAAGTAAAGCTTAGACAAGAAGCTGCCAATGAATGCCAGGTAGAGTTTATTGTAAGTGATACGGGGATTGGAGTTAAAAGGTCTAAATTAAATAAGCTTTTTGATGCTTTTGAGCAAGCAGATAGTTCGTTGACCCGTAAGTACGGAGGAACAGGACTTGGCTTGGCCATAAGTAAAGAGCTTGTTCATATGTTGGGTGGAGAAATAAAGGTTGAGTCTGATTTTGGTTTTGGAAGTCGTTTTAGCTTTTTTATAAAAACTAAAAAAGCTAAGGCCAAGGCCGTTGCTGAGCCTATTGATGTTTATACTTATGATTTAAGTCAAATTGATATGCAATTTTTATTGGTTGAAGATAATGTGATTAACCAAAAACTGATGAGTGCTATGTTTAAAAAATTAAACTTAGCACTCGATATTGCTTCCAATGGTAAAGAGGCTTTAGAAAAGCTTGATGGTAAAAACTACGATCTTATTTTTATGGATATGCAGATGCCAGTTATGGATGGGCTTACTGCGACAAAATTGATCAGACAGACGTATCTTGAAGGGCCGTATATTGTGGCCATGACCGCCAATGCTTTTGATGAGGACAGAAAAGAATGTTTAAGAGCGGGAATGAATGACTTTTTGACTAAGCCCTTAAAAAAAGAAACTCTGATTCGCACTATTATTGAGTTTTCTCAAAAAAAATCTCAAAAACTTGTTAGCTAAATAAAATAGAAATATCTGTAAGGATATTTTTAAAGGCCAGGACATTGTATTTGTCTTTCGCTTTTTTTACATATTGTTGAATATTTCCTTTGGGGTGAGAGATAAGGTAGTTTGCAACTTCACTAGAGAGAATAATAATGATTGTCAAAGGCAGAATTTGTTTATGGCTGAGTCCCTGAGGAAAACCACTTCCATCTGGAAGTTCTTTATGTTGTTCAATCAGTGTTGAGACATCTTCGGGAATATTAGGCGTGTTAAGACAAGTTTTTGCTGTTTCTAAAGGATAGTTTTTAAGGGTTTCAAAGTCTGGGTGGGTTTTAAGCATCCCCTTATGAGCGAGGCGTATAATATTTTCTCGGCCTTCTAGTCCATGGTCTTTAAGTAAGTGGGTATAAATAATTTTTTCTAGGGTTTGTTCACTATCCCAACCAAGTTTCCTTAACAGAGCAATAGAGACGGCAATGGAGAGGAGATTGTGAGTTTTAATATAAGGATGCTTTTTAGCTAGTATTGTTCTTGTTTTTTCTTTAAGCCGGTAAGGAACTTTCATTTGGGATTTAATTTTTTCAACTGTTTTTTTTAAGTTGGGTAAAACTTTTTTTTCATCAAATAAAAGGGAAGGGTTTGCTGTGATAACGGCCTGTTTAAGTTGGGTTAAAAGATAACGTGAATCAAATGGCTTAGGGAGAATCGCAAAAAACTTTGCTTTGAATTTTTCTATAAATTGATCATCAACATAGCCCGAAAGAATAATGACTGGGGTTTTATGATTGAGAGATTGTGAGCTTTCTTTGAGTTCTTTGACAATTAAGCCGCCATTTTCGTTATTGAGATTAAGGTCTAAAATTAAACAATCAAACTTTTGTTGATTTAAATATTCTTGGGCCTCGTTAATACTGTGTGCAATTTGAGGTTCATGGAATTGGGTTTGAACAATATCTTTAATGGTATCAGTTAAGGAGCTGTCATCGTCTATAATAAGAAATTTTGCCTGCTCGAGCACTTTTTTAGTCTGATTTGTGTCCATAGTAGATTATAGTGGAAATCGAAGTTTAAGGAAATAAAAAATATTTCTTAAGAAATTTAAGTGAGATAAAACTTAGGCGCCAAATTTATAAATTTTATTGAGTGACTATGGTATTAAATCAGTTATAAAAATCTTTTCAGTAATTTTCCAAGACTTATTTTTTTTACGTGCAATAACATATTGTGGACTTCGGTAGAGATGTTTTAATTGGTAAGCTTGCTGCGCTGTCATTTTAGAACTATGTTTCTCTGGCCGTTTGAGATGGAGTCTTAAAAAATTATAAATAAATTGTTTGCTCTGTTGTTGAGTGTCAAAAATATATTTTTCACTTAGAGATTGAGCGTCTACATCATAATATTTAATTTCAAAACAGGGGCGATTTTTTTTATCTAATGTTTCATAATATTCTATTTCTTCTACTTTGAGGACATGGGCATCTTTTAAAGACATGGCCTGTTTGATTTTTGCCTCAGCGTCAATTAAAGGAGTATCACAATGAGTGCAAATCCGTGCACTTATATCATTTTGATGATTACATTGGGGACATAACTTATAACGAAAGAGGTATGGGCATTTTTTAAGTTCACCAAGATCGTTTTCTGCTATGGCCTGACAGCTGCGTCCAAAATGTTCTTCGACTTCGCCTTGAGCATTTTTAATACCCCAAAATTGATTTTCAAATTGGCATAAAGGACAGCTTATTTTTACGAGTTGGGCCAAATCATGAGGCTTTTTATCTTTTATAAGAGGACTATAAAGATCATGCTCTTGTCCGGTGTAGTCGAGAATAAGGCAGTCTTCTTTATTGGGATGTAATCTAAGACCTCTTCCAATAATTTGCTGGTATAAACTTACTGATTCTGTGGGTCTTAAAATGGCCATTAGATCCACATGAGGAGCATCAAATCCAGTTGTAAGCACTGAAACATTAACGAGATACTTTATCTTTTGTTGTTTAAAATCTTTAATAATTTGATCTCTTTGCTCTGAGGGGGTTTTTCCGGTAATGAGGCCAGCTTCGTGAGTGGGAAGCTCATTAAAAACTTCATTTGCGTGCCTGATAGAGCTTGTAAAGAGCATCACCCCTTGGCGTTGGTATCTTTGTGTAAAGTCTATAATATTTTTTACAATAAGAGGTGTTAGTCTTTTTTGCTTGGTTAATTCTTTTTCAATATCACTGAGTTGAAAGCGTTCATTTTTTTTTCGCAGTTGACTGAAGTCATATCCCGTTACAGGGGAGTCGATTTTTATAGGAGGAACTAAAAAATTTTCATTGATCATCGACTCTAATGATTTTTCATAAATACATTTTTTAAAAAATCTGTCACTTTCATTTCTAAGTCCATGAAGATAGTGAAAATTATAGATCCAGCCCAGGTCTAGTCGATAAGGTGTTGCCGTCAGACCTAGAAGACAAATATTAGGATTGTGCTTGCTAATTTTATCAAATATGACTTGATATTGCGTCTCTTTGGCCAAGTTGATCCGGTGGCACTCATCAATGATGACTAGGGTATAATGATGATAAGCAGCATCTTCTGCATTAATAAACGATTGGACACTGGCAAAAACGACTTTGTTTTTATAATCTTTTTGTTTGAGCCCGGCCGAGTAGAGGGTGGCATTTTCGGCGTAAGATAGGTACTTGTGATAATTTTGTTCTACTAATTCTTTAACATGGGTCAAGACTAAGACTCTGCCTTTTGCTAAAGCAGCTAATTTGGCAATGACAAGACTCTTTCCTGCTCCTGTAGGGAGCACAATAACAGCTGGCCGCTTTGATTGCTGAAAATGTTTAATCGTAGCATCAACTGCATCTTGTTGATATTTTCTAAGGGTATACATGGAGTTATTATAGCTTGTATTACTCTGATCGTCATGAACGAGTGCTACAAATAAAGAATGAAATGACGCTGCTTTAGACTCTTCGTTTTTTTTGCGCTAAAAAGAAGGCAATGAAATCAGTATTATCTTTAAATGAGTCACAAACGCTCTTATTTCGTCTTCGCGGTGTCGTCCTTTTAGTACAATTGGCCTTTGTTGTATTGGCATTTTCTTTGGATATGACTTCAACAATTCAGTTTTTTGCCTCTTTTGGGGTTATTGCTGTTCTTTTTTTTACTAATTTAATTTTAATATCTGCTCAAAAGGCAAATCTAAAAGAATCTTTTCAGGTGAGTTTTGATTTTATTTTGTGTAGTTATTTATTATTTATTAATGGGGGATTTCAAAATCCTTTAGCCATGGTTTTAATTATTCACGTTTTTATGGCCCCTTTGTTTTTAGAAAAAAAAGAGCTTATCTATTTTATTATATGCATCTTTTTGTCTTTAATGGCCTTGCATTATACCCCGTTTAGCTTAGATTATAAGTCTTTGAGTTTTATTTTAAGTTTTGAGCTTTCTTTGGTTTTTATTTTATTTTTGTTGTTTTTTATTTCCTGTTGGTTTTTCTTTTTAGTTAAGAAAATGGCCAATGAAAATAAAAAATTACAAAATTTTACTTTGAAAATGGATCGTTATCGCTCTTTGGGGTTATTGGCGGCAGGTGTGTGTCATGAATTAGGCACCCCACTTAATACAATTCAGTTGAGTTTAGATAGACTTAGACGTTCAGATTTAGAAGACAAACAAGAGTTAGATATAATTGAGCGCAACCTAAGTAAAAGTACAGACTCTTTGCGCAAACTCAATTCCCATGTACATGACCAAAGTTATTCCTTTTTTAAAGAAAGTTATGCTTTAAGTGAGCTTTTAAATAGTTTTAAGCGACTAGTGGAGCAGGATGAAAAAATAACTTTCATGGATAAAGTTGACGCCTTTAGAGATGAAAAAATTGCGATTCCAAAAACTTTATTTTTACGCTCATTATGGGACTTATATGAGAACTCATTTGAAGCTAAAGCAAGTTTTTTTAGAATCACAACCCTGGAAGCTGAAAATAAGAACTTTTTTATTTTAAAAATTGAAGATGATGGGCAAGGATTTTACAATGAAATTCTTGGGCAATTAGGAGAGCCTTTTGTTTCTTCCAAGCCTATGGGCTCAGGTTTGGGCCTTTATCATTTATTTAATATTATGCATCTTGCAGGTGGAGAAGTTCAGTTAAAAAATGAGGCGGCAGCTGTAGTCGAACTTTATTTTCCGAGGAATTTATGAAAGTACTTATAATTGAAGATGATGTTGATTTCAGAGAAGGCCTGGCCAAAGACTTAAAGCATGTAGGACAAGAGGTCTTTTGTTTTTGGCAGCTCAAAGATTTAGATGAGTTTGAACAGCTCAAGAGCATCACCCACGCGATTGTTGATTTGCGAGTGGGTCTAGAGTCTGGAATTGATTATGTAAAAAAAATTAGATCTGTAAATCAGGACTGTTTTATTGTTATGTTAACGGCCTATGGTTCTATTCGAACGACTGTTGAAGCTATGAAGCAAGGGGCCGATGAGTATATTTTAAAACCTTGCCGTTTTAATGATCTGTATCTGACATTGCAAGAAAAAAGAAATGTGCTTAATAAAGAAAACCCTTCTATGCTGGATCTTTATCAAAAAGAAAAGGAATATATAGATTTTGTCTTAGAGCAAAATGAAAGAAATATATCTAAATCGGCCAAAGTCCTTGGAATTAAGCGTCAAAGCTTACAAAGAAAGCTTAAAAAATATACTGAAAAAAAGAATGAATAACTGCCATAATATGTTGCATTGTTTTTTGTGTACTATCTTTATATAAGAGCTTTATGAAAAAAATAATTGTCTGTCTCTTTTTTATGCTGCCTGTTGTTGGTATAGCAAAAATACATGAAATCCAAGGTTTTGATTTGATTGCTCAAAAAGAAGTGGATTTACAGTTAGATCTGCTTAAGCCACGTGTCTTTTACTTTTTAAGTGCCTGGTGTCCATGCTCTCAGGGGACTTTTGATCATTTAAATTCCTTGCAAAAGAAGTTTCCTCAATTTCAATTTATTGGCTTTCACTCTAGTGTGGAGATCACTAAAGCAGACGCGATCAAATATTTTTCTAAATATGAAATAAACTTTCCCATTATTTTAGATAAAAAAATTACTTATGCGGATAAAGTTAAGGCTTTAAAAACGCCTCATGTTTTTATTTTTGGCAAGGATGATGAGCTACTTTTTCAAGGAGGAGCGACGAATTCTCGTTTGGTAAAAAATGCAGACAAGTTTTATTTACAAGAAGCTTTAAACGCACTTGCTAAAGGTAGAGAAGTTAAAATAAAAAATGCCAAAACAATTGGTTGTTATATTCAGAGGTAAAGATGAAAAAATTAAGTTTGTTTTTTATTTTATGTTTTTTTTCACCTATGGGTCATACAAATTGTGTGACAGTAGTTGAAGATATTTGTGCAGAGCTTGAGTGGATCGATGGACCTCATTTGGGAAAAACTTCTCATATGGAAGTTCGGTTTTATGATATGGTCGGATCTCAAGCTCGCCCCATAGCTATTGATTATGACGTGAACCTTTATTCTTGGATGGTGATGGATAATGGACATAGTCATTCTGGCCCTCAGTTCGCTTTTTATGAAATAAGTCCTGGTATTTTTGAGTCTAAAGATGTCAGATTCTTTATGGGAAGAATGCAAGGTTATTGGCAAATAAAACTTGAACTTTTAAAAGAGCAAAAGATTGTAGGAGAGCATGAATTCGCTGTTGAGTTTTAAATGAAGTGGATTATTTTTTCTTTTCTTTTTTTCGCCTGTGGGGATTCACCTTTTTTAGATAAGTCTGATCCAGATGATATAAGTGTCGCCAAAAAGTATCATAGCACTCTTTATTTAAGTGAAGTCTCAGATCATCTTCGTCGCTCTTCTTCCATAAATCTTGATCAGCAAATTCATCTAAAGGCCATTTGGAATCTTGAGCCTCAAGTTGGGCCGCAGTCGGCTTTAATTGTCACTATGTTTAATCAAGCGGGAGAGTTTATTGATCTTCCCCTTAGGTTTGAAGCTTATTTATGGATGCCTAATATGGGACATGGATCTTTTCCAATAAGTATAAAAAAAATGGGCAGTGGTTTTTATGAACTAAGTGAGCTTTATTTTACCATGCCAGGCCTGTGGAATCTTCATCTTGAATTTTATGAAGACGAGACTTTAGTTGGTGAAATATTATGGCCAATCGAATTATAATTCTTTTTTTTCTTATTTTAGCTCCACGTCTTTGTCTAGCTGCGGCTTGTTGTGCTGGAGGGGGAAGTTCAGCTAATTTGATTTTAGGAGACTATCGATGGCAATATTCTTTAGCCTTTAGCAATAAGGCGATTACCCATGATGTTGATTCTCAAGAGGTGTTGCGAAAAAGAAATAAGGACTCGCAAGAAGTGATTGAAAGTTTAAAGCTGCTTAGTGCTTATCAAATTGCTCCTCGTTTTCAGCTAGGTGTTGCTATAGAAGGATTCAGACAGACCTATAAAACGACTCAAAAGACTGAAAGCTCAACAGGTTTAGCAAGTCTTAGTTTTAACGGCAGTTTTGAGTTTTTACCTGAATATGGGTATCATCCATGGAAACCACGAGGATTTATTTATTTGTCACATCTGTTAGCCCAGGCCAAGTCCACTTATGAGTCGGATAAAATTTATCAAACAGATGCGGCCAGTGATGGAATGAATAAAAGCTCTTTGGGTTTATATTTTTTTAAAGTTTTTTTTCCTGTTGACGTTGCTTTTAACGCTGAGTTGAGTTGGCATCATCCTAGAAAAATTGCAGGGAAATCAGTGGCAAAAGATTTCTCCAATCAAATTTCGATAAGTTTAGGCCATTCACCAAAAAGAAGCTCTTTGCGTTATGGTCTCGATTTAAGTCGATCCTATCAAGGAAAAACCAAGGTCGATAATCAGTATTCTGCTAGTAAAACGTATTCTGAATTTGGCATCAATTTAAGTTATTTGTGGGATCAGCAATCATTTAAAATCAGTTATAATGATCAAACTTTAATAGGAGCTCCCAGAAATACTAAACTTGGAAAGTCTTTGGCCTTAAGTGTGACCCGTTTTACTTATCTTTAACTAAATAGAGTTGAAACTCTGTTTGGTGTATGGAAAAATAGAGTATTCTTGGGAGGAAAGATATGGTTGAAATCGAAAAAATTCATCATGTTGCCTATCGTTGTCGTGATGCCAAAGAAACAGCGGACTGGTATAAAGAGCATTTAAATATGGAGCTTACCGTTGCTATTTCAGAAGATAAAGTTCCTTCAACTAAAGAGCCAGATCCATATATGCATATATTTTTAGATGCTGGAATGGGCAATGTTTTAGCCTTTTTCGAAATTACTGGTGCTGCTCAGATGGGTAGGGATGTAAATACACCTATTTGGGTACAACATATCGCTCTTCAAGTTAAAGACATGCAAGCCTTAGAAGCAGCAAAAAAACATCTTGAGTCTAAAGGGGTAGATGTCTTAGGTATTACTAATCATGGTATTTTTAAATCTATATACTTTTTTGACCCCAATGGACATAGAATTGAGCTTTGTTGCAATATTGGCACTCAAGAACAGGCCAAAAAACTCAAAGAAATGGCCTATGGAATGTTAGAGGATTGGAGTAAAACAAAAACTCCACCTCGAGATGCAGCCTGGCTGCATAGCGATGAGTTTAACAACGATTAAAAGATTATTAACCGCCCTATTAAATTGATGATAGAGAAAACTCAAACTTAGTAACGAACCTCTGGAGTGCTTTTAAAAAGGGATTTCCTTGAGGCGCTAGCCAG
>LULF01000022.1_pt1 | contig 60150 bp, 51 predicted proteins | sample 728221 | NCBI WGS metagenome assembly LULF01 (sample SAMN03860296, study PRJNA289734) | marine metagenome | biome: seawater column; feature: ocean; material: water; isolation source: Red Sea water column Station 169 - depth 500m | place: Saudi Arabia: Red Sea | collected 2011-10-15 | depth 500 m | reverse complement strand
GTAGGAACCGCCATCTTCGGAAGACCTCGACCTCTATCCCGGTACCGACGCGCCGACCCCAGCCGCGTCGTCCGCTACACCCTCATCTGCGAAGAGCCCCTTAACCTTCGAGCATGCTCGGGAAGATCGGCGCCCTCGCCCTCATGGTCTCGCTGGCAACGCCCGTCGCGGCGGTCGCCGACGAGCCCGCGGAGGGCAAGGCGGACACGCCCGACACCACCGAGCCGGTGGTCCCCCTGGACCCCTGCCCCGACCAGCCCATGGGCGAGGCATGCACTCGCCGGGAGGTCGCGGCGGTGTGGCAGATGACGGTCGACCCCGCTGAGGGGCTCGCGGTTGCCGGGGTGCGCACTCGCGAGGAGGTGCTGTCCGAGCACGTCTACGACGACGGATCGGGCTTCACGCCGTACGGCCTCTGGGGCCACCCCTACAGCGACGTGGTGAGCGACTACGACTACGTCAACGAGATCTGGCTCGCCCCCGGTCTCCACGAGCTGACGTTCTTCGCCCGCGACGTGGCGGGCAACGAGGCGACGTTCACGCGCACGGTTCACGGACCCGAGGTTCCGAGCCGCCCGAGGAAGTTCTCCGCCACCGAACGTGACGGACGCACCCAGCTGAGCTGGGTCACCCACGGCCGCGGCTCCGGCATCCGGCACTACGTCGTGCGCGTCAAGGGCGAGAAGCGCAGGAAGCTGCAGGGCGGGGACATCACCCTCTCTCCCGGACGCCAGAAGCGGTTCCTGCTGCTGCAGCTCGACCGTGGACGCCACGTCGTGCGCATCCAGGCCGTCAATGGCGTGGGCAAGGGCGAGGCCCGCTCGTTCGTCTTCCGCGTCCGCTGACCCCTCCGAGACGTCATACGGACGGGACGTCCGCTGCTTCGGGACGTATGACGTCCCGCAGTGCCTTAACCTTCGAGCATGCTCGGGAAGCTCGGCGCCCTCGTCCTCACGCTCTCGCTGGCAACGCCGGCCGCGGCGTTGGCCGACGAGACGACCGAGCCTGCGCCGGAGGTCGTGCTGCCGCACGTCAACCTCGACCCGTGCCCGAACCAGCCGGTGGGCGAGGCATGCTCCCAGCGGCAGTTCGCGACGGTCGTCAGCTTCTTCGACGATCCCGAGGGCCTGGCGGTCGCGGGCGCGAGCCTGGACGGCGACCTGGTGTACGAGCACGTCTACGACGACGGCAGCGGTTTCACGCCGTACGGCGAGGTCTGGCTCCCGTTCAACGACGCCTCCGTACCAGCCGACCACTACGCGGGCATCGAGGTGCCACCCGGCGTGCACGAGGTGACCTTCCACGCCCGCGACCTCGAGGGCAACGAGCGCGCGGTGACCCGCTCGGTGATCGGGGCGAAGGTACCCACGCGCGTCACGAACGTCCGAGCCACGCAGCGGGGCCGCTCCACGCTCCTGCAGTGGTCGTTCCCGCGGTCCCGGGGGTCGTGGGTCTACCAGTTCCGCATCCGGGTCCCGGGCGTCGGCATGCACAGGATCACCGGTCACGTGCCGAGCAAGCCCTGGACCTCGCTGCGACTGCCCCGCCTCGAGCCCGGTCGTCACGTCGCGCGGATCACCGCTGTCAGCTGGGTCGGCGAGAGCCGCGTCCGCTCGTTCGTCTTCCGCGTCCGCTGACCCCTCTGGGACGTCATACGGACGGGACGTCCGCTGCTTCAGGACGTATGACGTCCCGCGCCCCTCAGGCGGTCGCGCGGACCCCGGCGGCGAGGTCGCGATAGCGCTCGACGACCAGGTCCACGATCAGCGGGTGGGGACCGATGACGTCGGCGCAGGGCACCGAGAGCGCCTCGCACTGCTCGGCGAGCCGCCGCGAGAAGAGCCCCGGCGAGAGGAGGTACGGCGACACCGCGTCGTCCGGGGTCAGCACCGTCTCCGGGCGCGGGCCGAGCCCGCCCAGCGTGGCCGTGCGGACCTTGGTTCCCCACGTGTCGGCCAGCAGGTGGGAGGCCGCGCGCAGGTCCCGCCAGGCGACGGGGTCGGTCGAGCCGGCGGCGACGAGCACCAGGGGACGACCCGGCTCGATCCCCGCGGCCACCAGTCGGGCCACCTGGGCGGCGGCCAGCAGCGGGTCGGGCCCGAGGGGACGGCCCAGCACCACGGGCCCACCCGCGCAGGCGCGGGGCAGGTCGGTGCGCACGTGGAAGCCCGTCGACAGCAGCAGCGGCACCACGACGGCCGGCGAGTCCAACCCCGCGACGACGTCGGCGAGCAACGGCTCGCTCAGCTCGACGTACGCCGCCGTCGCCTCGACCCCGAGCGCGACACCGGCGCCGCGGGTGATCTGCCGAGCGATCTCGTTGCCACCGGCGCGGCGGGTGCCGTGGGCGACGGTCACCAGCGACGGGAGGGAGAGGTCGCTCATCGCTCCACCGCCAACCGATAGCCCCGCTTCACGACCGTCTGCACCGAGCGGGTGCCGAGCGTCGCGCGCAGCCGGGCGACGGCCATCTCGACGGCGTGCTCGGAGGCGGCGGTGCCCGAGGGCAGCATCGCCAGCAGCGCGGGGCGCGGGATGACGTTGCCGGGGTTGGCGACCAGGGCGTGCAGCACCGACAGCGGGGCGGGCGACAGCTTCACCTCGACGCCGTCGAGCAGCACCTGCTCACCGTGCAGCAGCAGCTGACGGCCCCCGACCAGGTCCACGCTGAGCCCGGAGCGGCGCGACGGCAGCTCCGTCTCCATGAGCTTCACCATGGCAGCCAGCCGCGACCGGTCGGGTGGGTAGATCGACGGCACGCCCCACATCTCGAAGGCGGTCGCGGTGACCGGCCCGACGCACACGGCCACGACGTCGGCCTGGAAGGCCGAGATCAGGTCGTCGCGACGGCCGACGGAGGCCGCGCAGTCCATCATCGTCGCGACCGCCGGGGCGGAGGTGAAGGTGACCGCGTCGACCTCGCCGTCGGCGATCCGCTCGACCATCGCGAACATCGGCGCCGGGTCCTCGGCGGAGATCACGCGGTAGACGGTGACGTTCTCGACCTCGGCCCCCTGCCGGCGCAGCGCGTGGGCCACCATCGACAGCGACTGGCCGTGCTCCTGCACGACGATGCGCCGACCGGTGAGGTCGCGGCCGCGCAGGTGGTCGAGCACGTCCTCGAAGAGCTCGGACTCCGGCGCCCACAGCTCACGCAGACCGGCGCGGCGCAGCGCCCCGACCGACTTGGGGCCGCGGGCGAGGATCTCGGCCGACGACAGCGCGGCGACGAGCTGGTCACGCAGGCCCCAGCCCTCGGCCGCGGCGACCCACGCCTTCATCCCGATGCCGGTCGTCGCGAGGAACATGTCGGGCGGGTCGGCGATGACCCGCTCGGTCGCCTCCCGCAGCCGCGCCTCGTCCACGCGGTGCGGGTCGAGGGTCAGCGCCGGGGCGTGCTCGACCGTGGCGCCACGCCGCTCGAGCAGCGCGATCTGCTCGTCGGCCTTCCGCGCGGCCGTCACCGCGACGTGGAAGCCGGTGAGCGGTCCGGTCACGACACCCTCCTCGGGGCTCTCCAGCTGCACGGTCAGGAGCGGCGGGGGCCGACCTGGACCGTGCCGTCGACGACGCGCACGGCGTAGGTCGGCACCCGCACCGCCTCGTCGTCGAGGCACACGCCGTCGCTGAGCCGGTAGGGCTGCTTGTGCATCGGCGATGCCACGAAGGGTACGCCGCCACGGGTCCCCACGATGCCCCGCGACAGCACCGAGGCCAGGCTCACCGGGTCCACGTTGGACAGCGCGTGCACCTCGTCGAGGTGGTCGCGGAAGACCGCCACCGCCTCGCCGTGCACGAGCGCCGCCACCCCCGACTCGCGGGCGATCGCACTCAACGCGCACACGCTGACCCAGGTGGTCGGCTCGGCCACGGCGGTCACGGGGTCACCACCGGGGCCACCGGGGCCACCGACGGGGCGCCCACCGGGATCGTCGCCCCCAGCGGCACCGGGTCGGCCGGCTTGATCTGCTCCCGCTCGGTCTCGAAGGAGATGTGCGGGTCCGGCACCCCGGGTGCGTTGACGAACGACACGAAGCGGGCCAGCTTCTCCGGGTCCTCGATCGTCGCCCTCCACTCGTCGAAGTACGTCGCCACGTGCCGCTCCATCGAGGCCTCGAGCTCCGAGCCGAGACCGAGCACGTCGTCGACGACGACCGCCTTCAGCCGGTCGAGCCCGCCGTCCAGGGAGTCGACCCAGGGGGCGGTGCGCTGGAGCCGGTCGGCGGTGCGGATGTAGTACATGAGGTAGCGGTCGAGGTAGCGCACCAGCGTCTCGTCGTCGAGGTCGCCGGCGAGCAGCCTCGCATGCACCGGCGTCGCGCCGCCGTTGCCGCCGACGTACAGGTTCCAGCCCTTGTCGGTGGCGATGATCCCGAAGTCCTTCGAGCGGGCCTCGGCGCACTCGCGGGCGCACCCGGAGACGCCGCCCTTGAGCTTGTGCGGCGACCTCAGGCCCCGGTAGCGCAGCTCCAGGGCGATCGCCATGCCGACCGAGTCCTGCACGCCGTACCTGCACCACGTCGACCCCACGCACGACTTCACCGTGCGCAGCGACTTGCCGTAGGCGTGGCCGGACTCGAAGCCGGCGTCGACCAGGCGCTTCCAGATCTCCGGGAGCTGCTCCATCCGGGCGCCGAAGAGGTCGATGCGCTGGCCGCCGGTGATCTTCGTGTAGAGCCCGTAGTCGCGGGCGACCTCACCGATGACGATCAGCTTCTCCGGGGTGATCTCGCCGCCGGGGATGCGGGGCACGACGGAGTAGGTGCCGTTGCGCTGGATGTTGGCCAGGAACGCGTCGTTGGTGTCCTGGAGCGTGCGGTTGTCCTTCGACAGCACGTGCCCGTTGAGCTGGCTGGCCAGGATGCTGGCGACGGCGGGCTTGCAGATGTCGCAGCCTCGGCCGGTGCCGTGGGCCTCGACGATCTGGTCGAAGGTGCGGTAGCCGTGGATCGCGACGACCTCGAAGAGCTCGGAGCGCGACAGGGCGAAGTGCTCGCACAGCGCCCGGCTGATCTCCTTCCCGGACTTGGCGAAGTGGTCCTCGATGATCGCCTTGACCGTGCCGACGCACGAGCCGCAGGTGGTGCCGGCGGTGGTGCACTTCTTGACGGCCGCGACGTCCTCGCAGTCGTGGGTCTCGACGGCGTCGAGGATGTCACCCTTGCTGACGTTGTTGCACGAGCAGACCTGCGCCTCGTCGGGCAGCGCCGCGACGCCGGTCGCGCCGCCGCCGCGGGAGGCCGGGAGGATGAGCTCCTCGGGGTTCTCCGGCAGCGGGATGCCGCTGGCCACCATCGGCCGCAGGATGCCGTACGCCGCCGCGTCGCCCACCAGGATGCCGCCGAGCAGGCGGGTGCCGTCCTCGGTGACGACGAGCTTCTTGTAGACCCCCGCGACCGCGTCGGAGTAGACGAGCTCGAGGCTGCCCTCGGTCGTCGCGAACGCGTCGCCGAAGGAGGCGACGTCGACCCCGAGCAGCTTGAGCTTGGTGGACATGTCGGCGCCGGTGAACGTGCCGGGGCCGTCGAGCAGCGCGTCGACCGCGACCTCGGCCATGTCGTAGCCGGGGGCGACCAGGCCGTACATCCGGCCCCCGGGGGCGGCGCACTCGCCGATCGCGTGGATGCGCGGGTCGGAGGTACGGCACTGCTCGTCGACCAGCACCCCGCCGCGCTCGGCGACCTCGAGACCGGCCTCGCGGGCCAGCGCGTCACGGGGGCGGATGCCGGCGGAGAAGACGACGACCTGGGCGTCGACCTTCGCGCCGTCCTTGAACTGCAGGCCGTCGACGGAGACCTCACCCGTGATCGCCTCGGTGGCGACTCCGGTGTGCACGGTGACGCCGAGCTTCTCGATGTGGCGCACCAGCGTGGCGCCACCGGCGTCGTCGAGCTGGACCGGCATCAGCCGCGGCGCCATCTCCACGACGTGGGTCTCCAGGCCGAGCTGCACCAGCGCGTTGGCGGCCTCGAGGCCGAGCAACCCGCCGCCGATCACGACGCCGGCGGTCGCCTGCCCCGAGGCCGCCCGGATCGCGTCGAGGTCCTCGATGGTGCGATAGACGAAGCAGCCGTCGAGGTCCTTGCCCGGCACGGGCGGGACGAACGGGGCCGCGCCGGTGGCGAGCACGAGCTGGTCGTAGGCCAGCACCTCGCCGTCGGCCAGCCGCACGGTGCGCGCGGCGGGGTCGATCGCCGACACGACGGTCGCGAGCCGCAGGGACACCCGCGGGTCGTCGTACTCACCGCCCGGCAGGAGCGAGAGCTCCTCGGCGCTGTCGGCGGCGAAGTAGGAGGTCAGCGCGACCCGGTCGTACGCCGGTCGCGGCTCCTCGCCGAGGACGACCACGTCGTGGGTCTCGGTGAGTCCGCGCTCGATGGCGGCCTGCACGAACCGGTGACCGACCATCCCGTGGCCGATGACGACGATCCGTTGACGGTGCGTGGGGCTCATGACACCAGGCTCCGTCCCCGCCGTTGCCCGACCGTCACGGCTCGTGACGACTCGTGTGACACCTGGCTCACAGCCTCACCGACCTCACAGGCCCACAGTCGGGCCGACGGAGCAGGGGCGGCCGGTAGGCGACTGGAGGGCCACGCGTGAACCTGGTTCATCGCACGCCCTCCAGTCGGGGCGTGGCGCCCAGGAGGTCGCGGCAGGTCTGCTCGCAGCCGCCGCAACCGGTGGTGGCTCGGGTGGTCTCGCGCAGCTCCTCGAGCGACCCGCACGCCCGGATCTCCCCGGCGGACACCCCCGCGCACGCGCACACCTCGGCCTCGTCGGGCAGCACGGTGGGGGCGTCGACCGGGTCCGGCAGCAGCAGGTCGCCGGGCTCGCGCACGCCGAGGACGGTGCCGCGGTCGTAGTGCTGGGTGATCAGGCCGACCCGGGACAGGTCGCCGACCAGCGCGGCGGCCACGATCACCCCGTCGCGGACGACGAGCCGGGAGTGCTTGCCCGCCACGGGGTTGGAGACCTCGACGACCTCGCCCTCCTCGCCGACCGGGTCGCCGAGCACGGCCACGTCCAGGTCGGTCGCGCGCAGCCGGGCGACCGAGCGGGACCCCTCGTGCACGACGTCGGCACCGCACAGCCGCGCGGCCAGCAGCTGCGCCTGCTCCCACGCGGGCGGCACGAACCCGGTGGTGACGCCCCGGTGCTCGGCGCAGTCGCCGAGGGCGTGGATGCGTGGGTCGGTCGGCGAGGCCAGGTGGTCGTCGACCACGATGCCGCGCCGCACCTCGAGCCCGGCGCCGCGAGCCAGCGCGGTGCTCGGCCGCCCGCCGGCGGTCAGCACCACCAGGTCGGCGTCGAGCACGAACCCGGTGTCGAGCTGCAGCCCGACGGAGTCGCCCTGCTCGTGGAGCCGCACCGCGCGGGCGCCGGTGTAGACGGTGGTGCCGAGCCGGGTCAGGCTGCGGGCGAGGATCTTCCCGGCCGGCGTCGACACCTGCCGGTGCAGCACGTGCTCGCCGCCCTCCACGACCTCGGTCGCCACCCCGCGCAGCGACAGCGCCCGCGCGACCTGGACCCCCAGCAGGCCCCCGCCGACGACCACGGCCCGGCGGGCCGTGGGGACCGCCGCGAGCAGCCGGTCGCAGTCGGCCAGCGAGCGGAACGCGTGCACCCGCGGGTGCAGCGACCCGTCGTGGCGCACCACGCCGCGGATGGGCGGCAGCGTCGGGATCGAGCCGGTGGCGAGGACCAGCCGGTCGAAGGGCACCAGCGTGCCGTCCACGAGCATCACGTCGCCGTGCTCACGGTCGACCGCGAGGACCCGGGTGCCGGTCCGCAGGTCGATGCCGTGCTCGGCGTACCACCCCGGCGAGCGCAGCGTCAGCGCGTCCGGCGCATGGGTCCCCTCCAGGACCGCCGAGAGCAGGATCCGGTTGTACGCCGGCACGGGCTCGTCCCCGAGCACTGTCACGTGACCGGCGTACCCGCCCGCGACCAGCCCCTCCACGAAGCGGGTCGCGGCCATGCCGTTCCCGACGACGACCAGCCGCTCGCCGGGCCGCCGGACCGGCGGTCGAGGAGGCGCGCCAGCGCCGTCGCGAGACCCCGGGCCCGACGCACTCATGCCGCCACCACCCGCGCCGCGCACACCTTGAACTCAGGCATCCGGCTGGCGGGGTCGAGGGCGTCGTTGACCAGCCGGTTCACCCCGAGCCAGTGGAAGGGCACGAAGACGGTGTCGGGTCGGATCGTCGTCGTGACGCGGGCCGGGAGGCGCATCTCCCCGCGACGGGTGGCGACGGTGACCGGCATGCCGTCGGCGACGCCGAGCCGGTTCGCCAGCAGCGGGTGCATCTCGGCGAAGGCGCCGTCGTCGGGGAGATCGCCGATGCGCCGGGTCTGCGCGCCGGACTGGTACTGCGCGAGCACCCGCCCGGTCGTCAGGTGCACCGGGTAGTCGCCGTCGACGACCTCGGCGGGCCCGCGGTGCTCGACGGCGTGGAAGCGGGCGCGGCCGTCGGGGGTGGCGAAGGTGTCGGCGAAGAGCCGCGGCGTCCCCGGGTGGTCGGGCGCGGGACAGGGCCAGAAGACGCCCTGCTCGTCGCGGATGCGGTCGTAGGTGATGCCGGCGTAGTCCGCCTTCCCGCCCGCCGAGGCCCGACCGAGCTCGGCGAAGACCTCCTCGGGGTCGGTCGCGAACTCGATCGGCGAGCCGAGCCGCTGCGCCAGCCCGGCGACCACGTCGAGGTCCGAGCGGACCCCGTCGGGCACGGGCCGCGCCTGCTGGCGCAGGATCACCCGCCCCTCGAGGTTGGTCATCGTGCCGGTCTCCTCGGCCCACTGCGTCACCGGCAGCACGACGTCGGCCAGGGCCGCGGTCTCGCTCATCACCAGGTCGCACACGACCAGCAGGTCCAGCGACTCCAGCCGCTCCTGCACGTGCGTCGCCCGCGGGGCGGAGACCACGATGTTGGAGCCGTGCACGAGCATCGCGCGCGGGCCGGCGGGGGTGCCGAGCGCGTCGAGCAGCTCGTACGCCGAACGGCCCTTGCCCGGGAGCGAGTCGGGTTCCACGCCCCACACGGCCGCGACGTGGGCGCGGGCGGCGGGGTCGTCGATCATCCGGTAGCCCGGGAGCTGGTCGGCCTTCTGACCGTGCTCGCGGCCGCCCTGGCCGTTGCCCTGACCGGTGAGGCAGCCGTAGCCGGCGTACTCCTTCCCGGGCATGCCCAGCGCCAGCGCCACGTCGATCCAGGCCAGCACGGTGTCGGAGCCCTGGGCGTGCTGCTCGGCGCCGCGGGCGGTCAGCACCATCACCCGCTCGCGCGAGGCGAGCAGGTCGGCGAGCGCGCGGAGCTCGGGGGCGGCGACGCCGGTGACGCGCTCTACCCGCTCGGGCCACCAGGCGGCGACGGCGTCGCGGACGGCCTCCCACCCGGTGGTGCGCTCCGCGATGTAGGTGTCGTCGACGTGACCGCCGGCGACCAGCAGGTGCAGCACACCGAGCGCGAGCGCGAGGTCGGTGCCGGGGACCGGCTGGAGCACGACGTCGGCGCGGTCGGCGGTCGCGGTGCGGCGCGGGTCGATCACGACGACCTGCCCGCCGTTCTCGCGGACGCGGTCGAGGTGGCGGGCCGCCGGCGGCATCGTCTCGGCGAGGTTGGAGCCGACGAGGACGACGACGTCGGCGTGCTCGACGTCGGCCAGCGGGAAGGGCAGCCCCCGGTCCACCCCGAACGCGCGGGTGGAGGCGGAGGCGGCCGAGCTCATGCACCAGCGGCCGTTGTAGTCGATCTGGCTGGTGCCGAGCGCGACCCGGGCGAACTTCCCGAGCTGGTAGGCCTTCTCGTTGGTGAGGCCGCCGCCGCCGAACACGGCCACGCCGTCGGGGCCGTGCTCGGCCTGGACCTCACGGATCCGGCTGGCGACCAGGTCGAGGGCCTCGTCCCAGGTGGCGCTCGACCACTCCCCCGTGGCCCGGTCGCGGACCAGCGGGGTGGTCAGCCGCTCCCGGTGCCCGAGGAGCCCGGTCGCGGACCAGCCCTTGCGGCACAGCGCCCCTTCGTTGACCGGGAACTCCGCCCACGGCTGCACCGTCGTCGTCCGGCGACCCACGAGGGTCATGCCGCACTGCAACGAGCAGTAGGGGCAGTGGGTCCTGGTCCCCTCCCCGGCGCCTGGAGACACCGGGGAGAGGGGGAGCGCTGTGCCGTGACTCATGCGCCGGCCGCCGCCAACCGCGACCCGCGTCGCAGGTAGACCGCCCAGGTGACCAGGGCGCAGACGACGTAGTAGCCGATGAAGAGTGCGAAGGCGTTCTTGACCGAGGACAGCGGGTCCTCGATCCAGGGGGCACCGAACATCATCGGGATGAGGAACCCGCCGATGGCACCGACGGCGCCGATGATGCCGACCGCCGCCGACGACTCCTTGGTGGCCTTGAGGACCGCGTCCTTCCAGGCCGGCGCGGTCGGCTCGGGAGCCAGACCCTCGGTGGCCTCGAAGCGCCAGATGGTCGGGATCATCCGGTAGGTCGAGCCGTTGCCGATGCCGGTAGCGGCGAAGACCAGCAGGAAGAAGCCGAGGAAGAGCGGGAACCACTCCTTGTTCGCCTCGGCCGCGGCGGCCGGGTCGGCGGCAGCGGCGATCGGGGTGAGCTGGGTCAGCGTCCAAAGCACGCCGCCGGTGAACAGCACCATCGCGGAGAAGGCGCCGACGGTGACGCGGGCACCGCCGAGACGGTCGGACAGCCAGCCGCCGAAGGGCCGCGTGAAGGAGCCGACCAGCGCGCCGAGGAAGGCGTAGAACGCGAAGTTGATGCCGCCGGCGACCGCGCCGGTGGCCGGGTCGATGAGCGAGAAGTTGATCTTGATCAGCAGCGGCATCGCGGCGGAGTAGCCGATGAAGGAGCCGAAGGTGCCGATGTAGAGGAAGCTCATCACCCAGGTCTGCTTGCGCTTGACGACCGCGGCGGTCTCCTTTGTCGAGCCGGTGGCGGTGCCCAGGTTGTTCATGAAGAAGTACGCCGCGACCGCGGCGACCAGCGCCAGCCCGACGTACACCCAACCGGCACGCTCGAGCTGGATGCCACCCTCGGAGGCCTTGACCAGGCCGAAGATGCCGGCCGCGCCGACGATGACCGGCAGCAGGAACTGGATCACGGCGACACCGACGTTGCCGCCGGCGGCGTTGAGCCCGAGCGCCGCGCCCTTCTTGTCAGCGGGGTAGAAGGCGTTGATGTTCGCCATCGACGAGGCGAAGTTGCCGCCACCGAGACCGGCGGTGGCCGCGATGAGCACCATCACCCAGTAGGGCGTCGAGGTGTTCTGCACCGCCACGACGTAGAGCGAGGTCGGGACCAGCAGGAGCAGCGCGCTCACGACGGTCCAGTTGCGGCCGCCGAACTTGGGGACGGCGAAGGTGTAGGGCACCCGGATCAGCGCGCCCACCAGGTTGGGGGCGGCGACCAGGAAGAACAGCTGCTGGGGGGTGTAGCCGAACTGCGCGCCGAGCATGGCGGCCGAGACCGACCAGATCAGCCAGACCGAGAAGCCGAGGTGCTCGGCGAAGATCGACCAGAGCAGGTTGCGGCGGGCGACCTGCCTGCCGCCGTTCTCCCAGAAGGTCGGGTCCTCGGGGGTCCAGTCGTCGATCCAGCGGCCGGTGCGGCGCTGCGGTGCTGCGGCCGCCGTCGCACCGCTGGGTGCGTCGTGCAGAGTGGTCATGGCGAGTGCTCCTCAGGTGGCGTCTGGGGCGCGGGCGGGCGCCTTCGACCACCACTGTGAGGAGCCGAGGTTTCACGGGCCGTGGCCCGCCAGTCTCTGCTCGGTCAACTCCGACTCACGTCCTCACAGGCCTCACGATCTCACCTCGGCAGGGGTGCGTGAGCGGACTGTGACGCAGTCGAGCGTGGAGCGGAGCCTCAGGCCTCGCGGCGCAGCCGGTACGCCGCAGCGCCGGCCGCCACGCCACCGCCGATGACCAGCACGATCCCCGGCCCGGGGCGCCAGCCGGCCGTGCCGACCAGGTCCAGCAGGTGCAGGACCTGCCAGCTCGCCAGCCCGATCGCGACGACCGAGAGCACCGCGGCCTGGGCCATCGCCAGTCGCCGCAGCGGGACCATGACGCCCGCGAACCCGAGCATCGCGGCGTAGAACGTCCACAGACCGGCACCACTGGTGCCGTTGATCGAGCCGATCGGGGTGTCGATCCAGGGCAGGAACGACCCGAACATCACCATCACCGACGCCCCGAGCAGCAGCCGCTTCGCCGGGTGGGCGCCCCGGCGGACGGGACGCGCGGTGCCGGTGGGTGCGGTGGCGGGAGCAGTCGTGGCCATGGGCCGACGGTAGGACTGTGACCGGGCTCACGACAGTGGGCTGCGTCGCCGCGGCGCCCGGCGGCCGACCCGGTCGCGACGAACGGTCGGTCCGGCGCGACGAGCGGTCGACCGACCCCGCGCCACAGCCCGACGAGCGGCTCGAGCCGCCGACGGCGTACCGCTCGACGCGTCGGCGACGCCGCTCGTCGCAGGGTGTGACCGGAGCCACATCAACCCGTTGCCGACACCCACCGTCGCCCGCTGTCATGCGACGAGCGGCGCCGTGTGGCGTCGGTCACCACCGGTCCGCCAGGGGCCGACGGAGGAGGTTGACAAGGATGGATGACGCATCGCGCCAGGCGTACTGGCGCAGCAACCTGCGGCTGATGGCCGTGCTGCTGACGATCTGGGCGTTGGTGTCCTTCGGCGCCGGCATCGTGTTCGTCGAGCCGCTCAACGAGATCGTGATCGCCGGCTTCCCGCTCGGCTTCTGGTTCTCCCAGCAGGGCTCGATCATCACGTTCGTCGTGCTGATCGCCGTCTACGTCTGGCGGATGGACAAGCTCGACGCGGAGTACGGCGTCGACGAGTACGAGCAGGAGGTGCACCACTCGTGAGCGACATCCAGCTCTGGACGCTGATCTTCGCGATCATCACCTTCAGCGTCTACATCTACATCGCCTACGCGAGCCGGGTCTCCGACACCTCCGGCTTCTACGTCGCCGGCGGCGGCATCCCGGCCCCGGCCAACGGCGCCGCCATCGCCGCCGACTGGATGAGCGCTGCGTCGTTCATCTCCCTGGCCGGCATCGTCGGCCTGGCCTACAACGGCTACGCCGGTGGCGTCTTCCTCATGGGCTGGACCGGTGGCTACGTGCTGCTGGCCCTGCTGCTCGCGCCGTACCTGCGCAAGTTCGGCAAGTACACGCTCCCGGACTTCGTGGGCGACCGCTACAACGAGACCGCGCGCTTCGTCGCCGTGCTCGCCGCGATCGTCGTCTCCTTCGTCTACGTCGCGGGCCAGATGGCCGGCGTCGGCCTGGTCTTCACCCGCTTCCTCAACGTGGGCACGACCACCGGCGTCATCATCGGCATGGCCATCGTGTTCTTCTACGCCGTCCTCGGCGGCATGAAGGGCATCACCTGGACCCAGGTCGCGCAGTACTCCGTGCTGATCGTGGCCTACCTCATCCCGGCCGTCGCCGTGTCCGCGAAGGTCACCGGCGTCCCGCTGCCGCAGATCGGCTTCGGCAAGATCCTCGAGGAGCTCAACGGGCTGCAGGCCGACTTCGGCCTCGCGGAGTACTCCGGCGCCTTCACGCAGATCTCGATGCCCAACATGGTGCTGATCACCGCGGCTCTCATGTTCGGCACCGCCGGCCTCCCGCACGTGATCGTGCGCTTCTACACCGCCAAGAGCGTGCGCGCCGCCCGCTACTCGGCGCTGTGGGCGATCTTCTTCATCGCGCTGCTCTACACGACCGCCCCGTCGGTCGCGGCGTTCACGAAGCTGCAGATCATGAAGGACCTCAACGGGACGACGCTCGCCGACGCCCCCGGCTGGTTCAACACCTGGTCCGACGTCGGGCTGATCACCACCGCCTCGGGCGCCCCGGTCAGCGAGCTCGGCTCGAGCTCCTTCGGCTACACCGACGTGATGATCAACAACGACATCATCGTGCTGGCCTCGCCCGAGATCGGCGGCCTGCCGGCCCCGATCGTGGGCCTGGTGGCCGCGGGCGCCCTGGCGGCCGCACTGTCGACGGCCTCGGGCCTGCTGCTGGTCATCAGCTCCTCGGTCGCCAACGACGTCTACTACAAGAAGATCAACCCGCAGGCCTCGGAGAGCCAGCAACTGATGGTCGGCCGCATCGCCATGGCCTGCGCGATCCTCGTCGCCGGCTACCTCGGCATCAACCCGCCGGGCTTCGTGGCCCAGGTCGTGGCGCTCGCCTTCGGCCTGGCGGCAGCCAGCTTCTTCCCGATCCTGGTGCTCGGCATCTTCTGGAAGAAGACCACGGCGGCCGGTGCGGCCACCGGCATGATCGTCGGCCTCTCGCTGACCTTCGCCTACATGCTGTGGACGCTGCCGATCTACGGCGGCTCGGAGGGCCTGTTCTCGATCCCGCCGACCGGCATCGGCACGATCGGCATGCTGATCAACTTCGCCGTGACCATCGCGGTCTCGCAGTTCACGAAGAAGCCGAGCCAGCAGATGCAGGACCTCGTGGAGGAGATCCGGTACCCCGGGCGCACCACCCTCGTGGCCCAGCACCAGGCCGGGGACCTCTGACCCGGCGGCCACACCACCGCAGCACGGGGCCACGGCCCCTTCCCCAGGGGCGGTCGCGGGCGTCGTACGGCGCTCGCGACCGTTCCTCGTGGGCGGGCTGCAACCCCGCCGCAACCGGCAGGCCCCGACCCTGGTGGCCCGGCTGCAGCCCTCGGCCTAGTGTGAGGGAGGCCACCACCTTCCCCACGAACCTGCCCCATGACCCTCCCCCACGACCCTGTCCCACCCACCCCGCTGCGCAGGAGAGACACAGTGAGCGAGAAGAACGACGAGACCCTGGCGAACCTGCTCAAGGAGGACCGCCGCTTCGAGCCGCCCGCGGACCTCACGGAGCACGCCAACCTCACCGCCGACGCCTACGACGCCGCCGCCAAGGACCGCGAGGGCTTCTGGGCCGAGCAGGCGCAGCGCCTGACCTGGGCCGAGCCGTTCACCCAGGTCCTCGACTGGACCGACCCGCCGTTCGCGAAGTGGTACGTCGGCGGCAGGCTCAACGCCGCCTACAACTGCGTGGACCGCCACGTCGAGGCCGGCCGCGGCGACAAGGTCGCCATCCACTTCGTCGGTGAGCCCGTCGGTGACACCCGCTCCATCACCTACGCCGAGCTGCAGGACCTGGTCTCCCAGGCCGCCAACGCGCTGACCGACATGGGCGTGGCCGCCGGCGACCGGGTCGCGATCTACATGCCGATGATCCCCCAGGCCGTGGTCACGATGCTGGCCTGCGCCCGCATCGGTGCCCCGCACACCGTGGTCTTCGGTGGGTTCTCCTCCGACGCGCTGGCCTCGCGCCTCGAGGACTGCCAGGCCAAGGTGGTCGTCACCTCCGACGGCGGTTACCGCCGTGGCTCGGCGTCCTCGCTCAAGCCGGCCGTCGACGAGGCGCGCGAGAAGGCCGCCGGCCTGGGCCACACCGTGGAGAAGGTGCTCGTGGTCCGCCGTACCGGCCAGGACGTCGCGTGGGACGACTCCGTGGACGTGTGGTGGCACGACGCCGTCGAGGGCGCCTCGACGTCCCACACCCCCGAGGCCTTCGACGCCGAGCACCCGCTCTACGTCATGTACACCTCCGGCACCACCGGCAAGCCCAAGGGCATCCTGCACACCACCGGCGGCTACCTCGTCGGCGCGTCCTACACCCACTGGGCGGTCTTCGACCTCAAGGACGACGACGTCTACTGGTGCACCGCCGACATCGGCTGGGTCACCGGCCACTCCTACATCGTCTACGGCCCGCTGGCCAACGGCGTGACGCAGGTGCTCTACGAGGGCACCCCCGACTCCCCCGAGCGCGGCCGCTGGTGGGACATCATCGAGCAGTACGGCGTCACGCTCTTCTACACCGCGCCCACCGCGATCCGCTCGTTCATGAAGCAGGGCCGCGAGATCCCCGACGCCCGCGACCTCTCCTCGCTGCGCATACTCGGCTCGGTCGGTGAGCCCATCAACCCCGAGGCCTACGTCTGGTACCGACACGTCATCGGTGGCGACCGCACCCCGGTCGTCGACACCTGGTGGCAGACCGAGACCGGTGCGATCATGATCAGCCCGCTGCCCGGCGTGACCGCCGGCAAGCCCGGCTCGGCGATGAACCCCATCCCCGGGGTCTCCGCCGAGGTCGTCGACGAGGAGGGCAACGCCGTGCCCAACGGCTCGGGCGGCTACCTCGTGCTCACCGAGCCGTGGCCCTCGATGCTGCGCACCATCTGGGGCGACGACCAGCGGTTCAAGGAGACCTACTGGTCCCGCTTCGAGAAGCTCGGCTTCTACTTCGCCGGCGACGGCGCCAAGAAGGACGCCGACGGCGACCTGTGGGTGCTGGGCCGTGTCGACGACGTCATGAACGTCTCCGGCCACCGCCTGTCGACCACCGAGATCGAGTCCGCGCTGGTCTCCCACCCCAAGGTCGCCGAGGCCGCAGTCGTGGGCGCCAAGGACGAGGACACCGGCCAGGCGGTCTGCGCGTTCGTGATCCTGCGCGACGAGGCCGGGGACGGAGGCGACGACATCGTGGCCGAGCTCCGCAAGCACGTCCGCAAGGAGATCGGCCCCATCGCCACCCCGCGACAGGTCATGATCGTCCCCGAGCTGCCCAAGACCCGCTCGGGCAAGATCATGCGTCGCCTGCTGCGCGACGTCGCCGAGAACCGCGAGGTCGGCGACGTCACCACGCTGGCCGACTCCTCGGTGATGGACCTGATCTCCTCCGGCCTCACCTCCGGCAAGGGCGAGGACTGAGAACAGCGGCTGGTCGAGGTGCGCCTTGCGCTGGTCGAGGTGCGAGGAGCGCCAGCGACGAGCCTCGACACCCCGGCGGACGAGGTGTGCCGGACGGCGTACCTCGACCGCCGGGGTGACCCCCTCCCTCGGTAGGGTGAAGGCTGGTGAGCCGGGAAGTCTGGTCGGCACGTACGTCGTCGACCCCGTGACCCTCCAAGGAGTCCAGTGAGCCCTACCGACCCGTCCGGAACCCCGGCCGACCCGCGCGAGCCCGACCCCGCCGGGGTGGGCGACCACGGCCCCGACGCGAAGCCTCGGCTCTTCAGCCGAGGCTCGTTCCTGGAGTCCAGCCGCATCGCCGAGGTCCTGCGCGCGGAGACCACCGGCGGCCTGCTGCTCATCGTCGGCGCGGCCATCGCGATCATCTGGGCCAACACCGCCTTCTCCGGCACCTACGAGTCGATCCGCGACTTCAAGCCGATCTCCGAGCCGGTCTCCCTGCTCGGCGTCTCGCTGCACCTGGACCTGAGCCTGGGCAAGTGGGCCGCGGACGGCCTGCTGGCGATCTTCTTCTTCGTCGTTGGGCTCGAGCTCAAGCGTGAGTTCGTCGCCGGCGACCTGCGCGACCCGCGCCGCGCGGCCCTGCCGATGGCCGCGGCCGTCGGCGGCATGGTCGCGCCGGCGCTGATCTACGTCGCGTGGAACCTCGGCTCCAACGGCGGGCTCTCGGGGTGGGCGATCCCCACCGCCACCGACATCGCCTTCGCCGTGGCGATCCTGGCCGTGATCAGCACCCACCTGCCCTCGGGCCTGCGGACGTTCCTGCTCACGCTGGCCGTCGTCGACGATCTGCTGGCCATCACCATCATCGCGGTCTTCTACACCGAGGAGCTCGACCTGCTCTTCCTCGCGCTCGGTCTGGTGCCGATCGCGATCTTCGCGCTGCTGGTCCAGAAGCGGATCAGCTCGGGCTTCCTGCTGTTGCCGCTCGCGCTCGTCGCGTGGGTGCTCGTCCACGAGTCCGGCGTCCACGCGACCGTCGCCGGCGTGCTGCTGGGCTTCACCGTGCCGGTGCTGCGCCGCGACGACGCCGAGGGCCCCGGTCTGGCCGAGCACCTCGAGCACCTCGTGCGCCCGATCAGCGCCGGCGTCGCCGTGCCGATCTTCGCGTTCTTCGCCGCCGGCGTGACCGTGGGCGGGTTCAGCGGCCTCGTGGAGTCCCTCAAGGACCCGGTCGCCCTCGGCATCGTCACCGGCCTGCTGGTCGGCAAGACCGTCGGCATCACCGGGTCGACCTGGCTCCTGTCGAAGTTCACCAAGGCCGAGCTCGACGACGAGCTCGCCTGGATCGACGTCATCGGCATGGCCATGCTCGCGGGCATCGGCTTCACCGTCTCGCTGCTGATCGGCGAGCTCGCCTTCGGGGCGAGCTCCGAGCGCGACGAGCACGTCAAGGTCGGCGTCCTGGTCGGCTCCCTCCTGGCCGCCGGGCTGGCCAGCGCGATCCTGCGCACCCGCAACCGGGTCTACCGCAGGATCACCGAGGAGGAGGAGCGGGACTCCGACCTCGACGGCATCCCCGACGTCTTCCAGACCGGCGACCAGGACCCGTCCACGCCGCCCGCCTGACGCGAGGCTCCCGCGCTGGGCGGCGGCCGGATGGTTCGTCGTCCAGCCCGGCAAGGTTTGTCGGCCAGCCGACGAACCCGGGTGAATCAGCCGTAGGTTTGTCGTCCAGCTCCCGGGTCTGTCGGCCAGCCGACAAACCCGGCAGGTGGGACGACGAATCTGACGCAGCCCACAGGAGCGGTCCGGTCGTGGATCAGGCCTGGCCCTTGAGCGCGCGGGGGATCTCCTTGCCCTGCGCGATGGCCCGCTCGGGGCCCTTGACCTTCTTGACGCTGCGGATGCCGGCGAAGACGAGGCCGCCGGCGAGCAGCAGGTAGAGGCCGAAGACGATCAGGAAGGCCCAGTGCAGCGAGAGACCGCTGCCGTTCCAGTGGATGAAGTAGGCCAGCGCCACCGAGAACATGATGATCGCGAGCACGGCGATGAAGCCCGCGGCCGCGAACAGCCCGACCCCGACCCCGCCGAACTTGGCGCTCACCTTGAGCTCGGACTTCGCGAGCTCGATCTCCTTGCTGATCAGGGTGGAGATGTCACGGCTGGCGTCGGCGACCAGTCGACCGATGGTGGGGTCGGTCTCCTTGACCTCTTCGATGGCCACGTGCTGCTCCCGGGTCTCGACACTGGCTGACGACCCGACCCTAGCGAACCCGGAGCCGGGTCCGCCCGCCAGTCGGGTGAGGCTCAGCTCGCGCAGCCCCCGGTGGAGACCGGCTGGGTGCCGGCGCGGCCCTGGGCGGCGGCCTGCGCGACCTGGTCGGTGGTGAGGGCGTAGCCGGTGTCGGCGTCGGTGACCGAGGCTGCGAAGACCACGCCGACCACGTCGCCACGCGGGTTGACGATCGGGCCGCCGGAGTTGCCGGGGCGCACCAGCCCGCGCAGGGAGTAGACCTCGCGGATCACGGTGCCGTTGCCGTAGATGTTGGGCGAGCGCAGCCGTTGCTCGGCGCGGATGCGGCCGGCGCGCAGGTCGTAGGGACCGTCCTCGGGGTAGCCGGCGATCACGACGGCATCCTGGGGGGCGGCGTCGGCGAACTCCAGCACCGGCGCGGTGCCGGTGTCGACCTCGATCACCGCGACGTCGACGTCGGGGTTGTAGTAGACGACCTCGCCCTGGACGGTCTGGTCACCCACCTGGACCTGCGGGGCGTCGACGCCGGCGACGACGTGGGCGTTGGTCATGAGGCGGTCCTCGGCGTAGACGAAGCCGCTGCCCTCGATCCCCGAGCCGCAGTCGTTGGTGCCACGGATCTTCAGCACCGAGGGCTGCACCGCCTGGATCGCCGGCTTGCGCAGCACCTTCTCGTTCCCGGGGGCCACCTCGACGATGCGCTCGGGCGCGAACGGCTCGAGGTAGCGCGGGAAGAAGCCGGTGCCCACCACGCCGTTGAAGGCCTGCAGCAGGCCGTCGGCGGAGGTCGGCAGCACCTGGTCGACCTTGGCCAGGACCGTCGAGGAGCGTACGAGCGGGGTGATGCCGGCGATCCGCGAGCCGGACACGGCGACGCCGAGCGCCCACGCGACCAGCAGCACCGCCGCGGCGCTCAACGCGGCACCGCCGACCGCGTCCAGGGCCCGCACGGGCTGCCAGGTGATGCGGGAGCGCACCCGCGCCCCGACGTACTGGAACATCGCCTGCCCCAACGAGGCGGCGACGATCACGATGAACAGCGCCCCCAGCGAGACCACCAGCGACGGACTGGCGTCACCCAGCGCGATCGGGGCCAGCCAGATGCCGAACAGACCGCCGAGCAGCAGGCCCGCGGTCGCGGCCGCGCCGGTGATGAAGCCCTGCCAGTAGCCCGACAGCGCGTAGGCCAGGACGAGGAGCAGGAGCAACCAGTCGAGGAGGTTCATCCCTACAGATCCTCCTCGATGTCGAGCATCCGGGCCGCATCGGAGACCCGGTGGTCGGCAGCGAGCATGTAGTCGGGGAGGTCCTGGATGCGCGACTCGTCCCAGGGCCGCGACCAGCCGAGGTAGTCGAAGAGGCGGGCGATGATGCCGCCGGTGAAGCCCCAGAGGATGACGTCCTTGTCGGGGCCGATGAGGAAGCCGGGGCTCTGGTAGCCGCGCGGGTGACGCACCGTGACGCGGTGCTCGGGGTCGAGCAGCTCGCTGATCGGCGCGTGGTGGATCGCGTGCACCTCGGCGCGCGAGGCGATGTGCACGCCGGAGCGGTGCGCCCACCAGCCGAGGACGGGGGTGACGGCGAAGTTGGACGGGGGCAGCCACAGCTCGGGCAGCCGGCCGAAGAGCCGCACCTCGGACGGGTCGAGCCCGACCTCCTCCTCGGCCTCGCGCAGCGCGGCCTCCTCGACGGTCTCACCCGGGTCCAGCGAGCCGCCGGGGAAGGAGACCTGCCCGGGGTGGGAACGCATGTCGTGGGCACGCTCGGTCAGCAGCAGCTCGCCGCCCTGCTCCCCCTCGCCGAAGAGCATCAGCACCGCACCGGGGCGGGCCGACCCGTCCTCGGGCGGGGTGAAGCGGGTGAGGTCGAGCGCGTCGATCGCCTCGGCGCCGGCGCGCACCTCGTGCAGCCAGTCGGGCAGGTCCTCCGCCGGGTCCACCGCCCCGTCCACGGGCTCGTCCATGGGCCCGGTCACAGGTCCACCCCCAGGTGCTCGCGGACCAGTGCCTCGAGCTCGCCGACCGACTCCAGCTCCATCGGCAGGACCCGCACCACCACACCGTCCTCGTCGACCAGGGCGGTCAGCGGCAGCGCGGTCGCGCGCAGCGGCTCGGCCTTCAGCACCGCCTCGGTGTCGGCGACCGAGGGGTAGGTGACGCCGCGCTCGGCGAGCTGCTCGATCGCGAGCCCGGTGTTGGGGTCCTGGAAGTCGACGCCGAGCACCGGGACCTCGTCGCCGTGGGTGGCGTGGAACTCCTGCAGCACCGGCATCTCCTCCCGGCACGGCCCGCACCACGACGCCCACAGGTTCACGACCATCGGGCCCCGCAGCGTCGAGAGGTCGACCGCCGGCCCGCCGCCGAGGCAGGGCAGGGTCACGGCCGGCAGACCGCCGTCGACGGGGTCGCCCTCCCCGGGCACGCAGTCCTCGATGCCGGCCTCGTCCTTGGCCTCGCGCAGGGCCGGGGTGTCCACGTCGATGTCCGGCGGGTTGGGCACGAAGGCAGCCTCGGGGTCCGAGCACCCGGTGAGCACCACGGCCAGCAGCCCCGCCGCGACCAGCCGCCTCACGCGCGGCCCTCGGTCCGCACGAGCTTCTCGGCGGCCACCGGGTCCGTCGGCCCCGCGCCGTACGCCGGGCACCACCGCGCCACTGGGCAGGCACCGCACGCGGGCTTCTGGGCGTGGCAGCGCCGCCGCCCGTGCCAGATCAGGTGGTGCGAGAGCATCGTCCAGTCACGCTTGAGGAACAGCGCACCGACGGCGTGCTCGACCTTCACGGGGTCGGTCTCCTCGGTCCAGCCGAAGCGCCGGGCCAGACGCCCGAAGTGCGTGTCGACGGTGATGCCGGGGACGTCGAAGGCGTTGCCGAGCACGACGTTGGCGGTCTTGCGGCCGACCCCGGGCAGCTTCACGAGGTCGTCGAGCCGAGCGGGCACCTGCCCGTCGTGGTGCTCCACGAGGTGGGCGGAGAGCTTGAGCAGCGACTCGGTCTTGGCCCGGAAGAAGCCCAGCGGCCCGACGATGCCTTCGAGGGTCTCGCGGTCGGCGGCGGCCATCGCCCGAGCGTCGGGGTAGGCCGCGAAGAGGGTCGGGCGCACCGCGTTGACCCGCTTGTCGGTGGTCTGCGCGGAGAGCACGGTGACCACCAGCAGCTGGAAGGGGTCGTCGAAGTCCAGCTCGCAGCGGGCGTCGGGATAGGTCTCGGCGAGCACCCGCTCGATGCGACGGGCCCGCCGGGTCAGGGCGAGGGGGGACTCCGGCGCAGGCACGCTGACACCCTACGAGACGGCGGGGACACCCCCGGGGGATGTGCCTCACACCCCGTGCGACCGGCCCGCCAGCCCCCCGCACCGCCACGCGGTGGCGCCCCCGGTGGTGCCTGTGATGAATTCCACTCGATAGGATCACCACACGCGCAGTTCTGCGCCGTGGACCCACCACGCCCGCGACGTCCCACCAGGAGGCCCCCGTGGACAACGACGTGCTCCGCCAGGCACCGCTCTTCAGCGCCCTCGACGACGAGGCGGCCTCGGCGCTGCGCGCCTCGATGAGCGAGAACCGCCTGCGCCGCGGCGACGTGCTCTTCCACGAAGGCGACTCCGGCGACAAGCTCTACATCGTCCTCGACGGCAAGGTGAAGCTCGGCCGCACCTCCTCCGACGGTCGGGAGAACCTCCTGGCGATCCTCGGGCCCGGCCAGATGTTCGGTGAGCTCTCGCTCTTCGACCCGGGCCCGCGCTCGGCCACCGTCACCGCCGTCACGGACTGCTCCTTCGCCTCGCTGTCCCACGAGGACCTCCTGCGCTGGCTCGAGGGTCGCCCCGTCGTCGCCCGCGGCCTGCTCGCCCAGCTGGCCGGCCGGCTGCGCAAGGCCAACGACGTCGTCGCCGACCTGGTCTTCTCCGACGTCCCCGGCCGCGTCGCCAAGGCGCTGCTCGACCTCGCCGACCGCTTCGGCCGCACCGCCGACGACGGCGTCCACGTCCACCACGACCTCACGCAGGAGGAGCTCGCCCAGCTGGTCGGCGCCTCCCGCGAGACCGTCAACAAGGCGCTGGCCGACTTCGCCTCGCGCGGTTGGCTGCGCCTGGAGCCCCGCTCGGTCGTCATCATGGACGTCGAGCGGCTCTCCCGCCGCGCCCGCTGACGCACCTCTCACGAGCAGTCCCCGTGGCTCCGACGAGGAGCCCGGGGACTTCCTCGTCCTCGGGTGCCCCCATTTCCTGGCCCCGCTGCGTCTGAGTGGGTGTGAGAGGTGAGTCGGTGACCCGCGAGGCGGAGTTCGAGGCGTTCGTCGCCGCGCGCACGCCCGCGCTCGCCCGGACGGCGTACCTCCTGACCGGCGACCCGCACCTGGCCGAGGACCTCGTCCAGTCCGCCCTGCTGCGCGCGGCCGAGCGGTGGGAGCGCATCCACACCTCGCCCGAGGCCTACGTCCGGCGCACGATGTACCACCAGCAGGTCTCCTCGTGGCGTCGCCGCCGCGGCGTGCGCGAGCACGCCCTGGAGGGGTACGACGCCGCCGACCGCTTCCTCGACCCCGACGTCCGCCTCAGCGTCCGCGACGCGCTCGCGACGCTGACCCCCAAGCAGCGCACCGTGCTGGTGCTGCGCTTCTTCGAGGACCTGACCGAGCAGCAGACGGGAGATGTGCTCGGCGTCAGCCGGGGCACGATCAAGTCCACCACCCGCCAGGCGCTGGACCGACTGCGTCGCACCGCGCCCCACCTGGCCGACCTCGTGGAGGAGCCCTTGGTCGGGGCCGCCGTCGTCGCCGGCGTCGCGCTCGCTGCGGGCGTGCTCCCGGGCGCCGACGACCGAGCGGTCCCACCCGCCGACTCCGTCGGCGGCCTCGGCCTCCCCGACCACCTGCATGCTCCACCGGAGCGGATGTCCGACATCGATCCCGAGTTCGGCGGCTGGATGCGCGAGGAGGTGCTGCGCGGCGACGAGCTGGCCGTCGGCCCCGCGGCGGCCGCCTGGGTGACCCCCGGTGGCCTGCCGGTCGTCGTCGACGCCGAGACCGGGGAGCACCACCTGCTCGACCTGCCCGACGCGGTGTCGGCGAACCTCGAGGCACGCACCTTCGCGGGGTCCGACTGGCAGCCGCTGGCTCTCTCCCCCGACGGCACCCGCCTGGCCTACGGCACCGTCCGGTTCGGCCGCAACGGCGCCAGCACCGGTGTCCGCGTCCTCGACCTGACCACGGGCGAGGCTGCGTGGCGACGCCAGCTCGTCGGCGACGCCGGCGTCCTCGTCGAGGGGCTCTCCTGGTCGCCCTCCGGCACGTCGCTCGCCTGGCAGGGGCGCCAGACCCGGGAGTGGACCGGCTCCTCGATCGCGGGGTTCATGCCGGTCGCCGGCGTCGTCGGACCGGGACTCAGTGGCGAGGTGGAGGGGGTCGCGGGAGATGGTGCGATCGTCGCGCGCGACGACGGTGCGGCCTACGTCGTCACGCGCGGCCAGATCGAGATCCTGTCCTCGTGCCCACCAGGGGCGCGCTGTCCGGCCCCTCCGCTTCCGCTGACATGGCGTCCGGTGGGCGTCGACCTCTCCCCCGGGGCTGCTCTGTCCCCGGACGGGAGCAGGCTCGCGCTGAGCGTCTTCGACGGCTACGACCTGGTGACCCTGCCGCTCTTCGATCGCCGGCTGACGGTCGGCGCCGAGGGCATGCCGGACGACCGGCCCTGGCAGGTCACCGCGCTGGGCTGGGTCGACGACGATCACGTCCTGGTGCTGCGCGACGACAACGAGGGCTCCGACGGGACGCTGTCGATCGTGCCGGTCGACGCCGAGCAGGGTGCGAGCACCGACGTCGGCACCGTGGACTCCGCGGTCGGTCGGCCGAGCATCGCCATCGACCTGGTCACGCTGGACCGTCCCACCGTCGACCGGCCCGAGCCCGGTTGGCCCTGGAGCGAGGAGCGCTGGGCCATCACGGTCGCCGCTGCCTTCGTCGCGGTGCTGCTGCTCCTGCTGTTCCTCCTCGCCAGGGACGCCAGCACCCGACGTCCGTCGAGGACTCAGCGGCCGCGCAGGTAGGCCAGCTGGGCGCGCACCGACAGCTCGGCCGCGCCCCACAGGACCGGGTCGACGTCGGCGTACACGTGCTCCACGACGCGGCGCGGCAGCGCCTCGGCGTCGAGCTGCTCGTCCTCGAGGTGCTCCAGCGCCGCCTCGACCTGCGCCAGCCGCGCCTGCCGGTGGTCGCGGTAGTAGGTCAGCGCCGCCAGCGCGTCGCCGATGACCGGCCCGTGCCCGGGCCACACGGCCGCGGCCTCCGCGCGCTCGGCCAACGCGTGCAGCCGGTCGAGGGAGTCGAGGTAGGCGCCGAGCTGGCCATCGGGGTGGGCGACCACGGTGGTGCCGCGACCCAGCACGGTGTCGCCCGTGAGCACCGCCCGCTCGGCGGGCAGCAGGAACGACAGCGAGTCGGCGGTGTGTCCGGGCGTCGCCACGACGTGCACCTCCAGACCGTCGGCCTCCACGACGTCGCCGTCGCCGAGGCCCTCCGAGCCCAACCGGTACGCCGGGTCCAGGGCGCGTACGCCGCAGCCGACCGACTCAGCGAACTCCCGTGCCGCCTCCGAGTGGTCGGCGTGGTGGTGGGTCAGCAGGACGGCAGCCACGTTGCCCCGCCCGCCGGCCGCCTCCGCGAGCGCCGCGAGGTGCCCGGGGTCGGACGGGCCGGGGTCGATGACGATCGAGCGCCGGGCGCCCGGCTCGCGCAGCACCCAGGAGTTGGTGCCGTCCAGCGTCATGATGTTCGGGTTCGGGGCGAGCACGCACTGCCCGCGCTCCCCGAACCGTCCGCCGGCCCAGCCCCCGTCAGTCATCGCTCGGTCACCAGCAGCTCAGGCCCGCCGGGCCGCCAGGACCGGCCGCAGCCGCTCGGGCATCGAGAGGGTCCAGCCGTCGCCGAGCGGCTCGACCGAGGGGCAGAACATCTCCAGCCGTCGGTCGGCGGCGGCGTCGAGGACCGCGTCGGGGTCGGCGTACGTGCCGACCTCCATGGAGACCAGGTAGGTCGGCGGCATCATCGCCAGGTCGCCGCTGTCGGCCCGGTCCGCGGCGAGCGCCGCGGGCAGCCAGGTGACCGAGGAGGACTCGGTGGATACGTCGCGGGTGACCTGTCCCTCAGGCAGGCGGGCGACGAAGAACCAGGTGGCGTAGCGCTTGGGCTCGAAGACCGGCGTGAGCCAGGCGTCCCAGGCGCCGAGCAGGTCGGTGCGCAGCACCAGCCCGCGGCGGTCGAGGAACTCGGTGAGGGAGAGCTCGCGGCCCTCGAGGGCGACCCGGTCGGCCTCCCAGTCCTCGCCGCTGGTGTCGGCGACGACCTCGTCGGCCGAGGGACCGGCCAGCAGCACCCCGGACTCCTCGAAGGTCTCGCGCACCGCGGCGCAGACCAACGCGCGGGCCTCGGGCTCGGTGCAGCCCAGGCGCTCGGCCCAGGTCGCGGCCGTCGGACCGGCCCAGTGCTCGTCCTCGAGGTCGAAGTCGCGCCTGTCGACGCCCCCACCGGGGAAGACCGCCATGCCACCCGCGAAGTCCATCGAGAGCTGCCGGCGCAGGTAGTAGGCCTCCGGCCCGGCTCCGGAGTCGGAGGGGCGCAGCAGGATGACCGTCGCCGCGTCCCGGGGCTCGGCGGCGGTGCGGGTGCCGTCGGCGTACTCCCGCGCGACGTCGACCACCGTCTCCGGCAGCGGCACCGGCGGGAGCGGGATCCTCACCGGACCTCGACCAGCAGCTCCACCTCGACGGGCGCGTCGAGGGGCAGCACCGGCACGCCGACGGCGGAGCGGGCGTGGACGCCGGCGTCGCCGAAGACCTCGCCGAGCAGCTCGGAGGCACCGTTGGCGACGCCGGGCTGGCCGGTGAAGTCGGGGGTGGAGGCGATGAAGGCGACGACCTTGACCACGCGCACGACGCGGGACAGGTCGCCGATCTCGGACTTCACCGCGGCGATCGCGTTGAGGACGCACTGCTGGGCGCAGGCGTAGGCCTCCTCGGCCGTCACCTCGCCACCGACCTTGCCGGTCACCATCAGCTCGCCGGCCCGCATGGGCAGCTGGCCCGAGGTGAAGACATGGTCACCGGAGCGGACCGCCGGCACGTACGCCGCGACGGGCTTGGCGACCTCCGGGACGGCGAGGCCCATCTCGGCCAGGCGCTCCTCGGGAGTGCTCATGACTTCGGCCGCTTGAGGAACGCGACGAGGCCGCCCTGGGCGTTGGTCTGGATGGTGACCAGCTCCCAGCCGTCCTCGCCGAAGTTGTTCAGCATCAGCGCCTCGTTGTGCAGCGGAATCGGTGCGACCTGGTACTCCCACTTCGTCATGGGCCCGACCCTACTCACACGGGCGCGCGAGGCGCGACGAGCACCGACCCCCACCGCTGGTCGAGGTGCGACGAGCGGGCACGACGACGGCCGGGGCCGGGACCATGCGGTCCCGACCCCGGCCGGTGCGGTCGTGCGATGGTGCGGTGGTGCGCTCAGTCGACCTTCGGCAGGTCGCCGGTGGCGCGCAGCTCGTCGGCCACCTGCTCGGCGAACCACTTGCGGCGCTTGCGCTGGTACCACTTGTGCTCGGCGAGCAGCGCCTTGGCGGTCGCGATCACCATCAGCACCATCACGATGCTGAAGGGCGCCGCGACGAGGATCGACATCGTCTGCAGGGCGGCGAGACCGCCGGCACCCACGACGATCAGGACCGCGGCGACGACGCCCTCCATGGTCGCCCAGAAGGCCCGGCTCCACACCGGCGGGTTGAGGTCGCCGCCCTCGGCCAGCATGTCGACCACGAACGAGCCGGAGTCGGAGCTGGTCACGAAGAAGACCACGATCAGGACGAGTGCGGCCACCGAGAGCACGCTGCCCATGGGCAGGCCGTCGAGCAGCTCGAACAGCGCGGTGTCGGTCGGCACGGCGCCGTCGACGATCATGCCGCCCTCGCCGAACATCTCGCGGTAGATGGCCGAGCCACCCATCACCGAGAACCACAGGAAGGTCACCATCGTGGGGACCAGGAGCACGCCCATCACGAACTGGCGCACGGTGCGTCCCCGGGAGATGCGGGCGATGAAGACGCCGACGAACGGCGCCCAGCTCATCCACCAGCCCCAGTAGTAGGTGGTCCAGCCCGAGAGCCAGGCCTGGCCGTCCTCACCCTGGAACGGGCGGACGTTGAACGACATCCGCAGGAAGTTCTGCAGGTAGGACCCGATCTGGGTGACGAAGTCCGAGAGCAGGAAGACCGTCGGACCGAGCAGCAGGACCAGGGCGAGCAGCACCGCAGCGACGCCCATGTTGACGTTGGACAGCAGCTTGATGCCCTTGTCGACACCGGAGACCACCGAGGCCAGCGCGATCGCGGTGATGCCGATGATCAGCAGGACCAGCAGGCCCGTGCCGGCCTCGTCGACGACGCCGAGGAAGGACAGGCCCGAGCCGACCTGGGTGACGCCGTAGCCCAGCGAGGTGGCGACACCGAAGAGCGTGCCGATGATGGCGATGATGTCGACGACATCACCCCAGAAGCCGAGGATGCGCTTGCCGAAGAGCGGCTCGAGCGCGTAGCGGATCGAGATGGGGCGGCCCTTGCGGTGCACGGCGTAGGCGATCGCGAGGCCCACGACGACGTAGATCGCCCAGGCGTGCAGCCCCCAGTGCAGGAACGTGGTGTCCATCGCGGTGCGCGCGGTCTGCGCGGCGTCACCGGCCGCCGATCCGGGCGGCGGGGAGTTGAAGTGGTTGAGCGGCTCGGCCACGCCCCAGTAGACGAGACCGATACCCATGCCCGCGGCGAAGAGCATCGCGAACCAGGAGCCGAGGCCGAACTCGGGGTCCTCGTCGTCCTTGCCCAGCACGATGTCGCCCATCGGCGAGAGCGCGGCCCACAAGGAGAAGACCACGAAGCCGGTCACGACGGCGACGTAGAACCAGCCGAGGTCCTGCACGACCGTGGTGTTGGCGGTCGAGAGCGCGTCGGACATCCGGTCGGGGAAGATCGCGGCCAGCGCCACGAAGACCACGAGCAGCCCGGCGGCGGGCAGGAACACCCGCGGGGCACGCATGAGGGGCTGCTTGCCTCCCGGCGACGTGGGCGGTGTCGAGGGCGGCTCGGCCGCACCTCCCTGGCTGGACGGTGGTGAGGTGGTGGTCATGTCGTCTCCTGTGGGGCGGTGTCGATCAGGGCCGTCTGACACCTTGCCCCATCCGGCCGCGGTCACGCGTGTCGGGGCTCACCCCTTCGGGCGAGGGGAGGCTCACGTCGGGCCCGGCGCTGATTCCCCGGACGACCGGATGGGGTGGGTCGGGGTGCCCTAGGGTCGGGAGCCGTGAGCAGCGACTGGCCGCGGGTGCGCCTGCACGTCGTCACCGGCAAGGGCGGCACCGGCAAGACGACGGTGGCCGCGTCCCTGGCGCTCGCCCTGGCCTCCCAGGGCAAGAACGTCCTCGTCTGCGAGGTCGAGGGCCGCCAGGGCCTGGCCCGGATGTTCGACGTCGACCCCCTGCCGTACGCCGAGACACTCATCGCCACGGGGCTGCGCACCGGTCCGGACGGTGCCGGGACGCGCCCCGGCACCGTGCACGCCCTGCACATCGACCCGGAGTCGGCGCTGCTGGAGTACCTCGCGATGTACTACCGACTCGGTCGCGCCGGGAAGGCGCTGGACCGCTTCGGGGTCATCGAGTTCGCCACCACCATCGCCCCGGGCGTGCGCGACGTGCTGCTGACCGGCAAGGTCTTCGAGGCGGTGCAGCGCAACAGCCGCAACAAGGGCGCCATCCAGTACGACGCCGTGGTGCTCGACGCCCCGCCGACCGGCCGCATCACCCAGTTCCTCAACGTCAGCGACGAGCTGGCGGGGCTGGCGAAGGTGGGGCCGATCAAGAGCCAGGCCGACACGATGATGACGCTGTTCCGGTCCCCGCGCACCGCCGTGCACCTGGTCACCGTGCTGGAGGAGATGCCCGTGCAGGAGACCGCCGACGGCATCGAGGAGCTCCGGGCCGCCGGGTTGCCCGTCGGCGGCGTCATCGTGAACCTCGTCCGCCCCCGCGACCTCCCCGACGACGCCCTCGCCCTGGCCGCGGCCGGGAAGCTCGACAAGGAGGCCGTCCGCGCCGAGCTCGACGCCGTGGGCGTCAGCACCACCAAGACGCTCGTCGACGGGCTCGCCGCCGAGGCGCGCGACCACGCGGAGCGACGGGCCCTGGAGGAGTCGCAGCGAGCGCTGGTCGACCAGCTGGGGGTGCCGACGTACGAGCTCGAGCGGCTCGCCGGCGGCATCGACCTCGGCGGCCTCTACGACCTCGCAGCGACACTGCGCGACCAGGGGCTGGCATGAGCCCCGCGGGCCCCCGTCAGGGGCGGGTGGGGCCGTTGGCGGCCCACCCCGGCGAGTCGCCGGCGCTGGACGTCGACGCGCTCATCGACGACCCGCAGACGCGCATCATCGTCTGCTGCGGCTCCGGCGGAGTCGGCAAGACGACCACGTCGGCCGCGCTGGCCCTCCGCGCCGCCGAGCGCGGCCGCAAGGTCGTGGTGCTGACCATCGACCCGGCCCGCCGACTCGCGCAGTCGATGGGCATCGAGGAGCTCGACAACACCCCGCGCCCCGTCGCCGACGTCGACGCCACGGCCGGCGGCAGCCTCGACGCGATGATGCTGGACATGAAGTCGACCTTCGACGAGGTCGTGCTCAGCCAGGCCACGCCGGAGAAGGCGAAGGCGATCCTGGAGAACCCCTTCTACATCGTGCTCTCGACGTCCTTCGCCGGGACGCAGGAGTACATGGCGATGGAGAAGCTCGGCCAGATCCACGCCGACGCGCAGGAGCGGGGCACCTACGACCTGATCGTCGTCGACACTCCGCCGTCGCGCTCGGCCCTGGACTTCCTCGACGCCCCCGAGCGGCTCTCCAGCTTCCTCGACGGCCGCTTCATCCGGCTGATGCTGGCGCCGGCCAAGGGGCCGGCCAAGCTGATGACCGCCGGGCTCGGACTGGTCACCGGGGCACTGACCAAGGTGCTCGGCGCCCAGGTCCTCACCGACCTGCAGACCTTCGTCGCCGCGCTCGACACGGTCTTCGGCGGCTTCCGGGCCCGCGCGCAGCGCACCTACGCGCTGCTGCAGGCCCCGGGCACGGCGTTCGTCGTCGTGGCGGCACCGGAGCCGGACGCGCTGCGCGAGGCGGCGTACTTCGTCGAGCGGTTGAACGGCGACCGGATGCCGCTGGCCGGGCTCGTGGTGAACCGGGCCAGCCCCGAGCCGCGCGGGAAGCTCTCGGCCGAGGAGGCGCTGGCCGCCGCCGAGCGGATCGAGGCGCGCGGGAGCGCCGGGGCGACCGGTGAGCTCACCGCCGGACTGCTGCGGCTGCACGCCGACCGGATGCGCACCCTGGCCCGTGAGGCGGCGCTGCGCGCCCGCTTCACCGCGGCGCACCCGGGGGTGGCCACGGCCGTGGTGCCGGCGCTGGCCAGCGACGTGCACGACCTGCGCGGTCTGCGCAGGGTCGGCGAGCTGCTCGCCCGCCGCTGAGGCGGGCGAGCGTCAGCCGGCGATCAGGCCGCGATCAGCTGCGATCAGGCGGAACGGATCGCGCGGACCGGCGCCGGGGCCTGCTGGCCCGGCGTCTGCGTGCGCGCGGTCTCGAGCACCTGGCGCCAGGAGGCGTTCGGGCGGCGACGCAGCAGCGCACGGCGCTCCCGCTCGGTCATCCCGCCCCAGACGCCCCACTCGATCTGGTTGTCCAGCGCCTCCGCGAGGCACTCGGTGCGCACCGGGCAGCCCTGACAGACCTGCTTGGCCTTGTTCTGCTCGGCACCTCGCACGAACAGCTGATCCGGCGACGCCGACTTGCACGCGGCGCGCGGAGTCCAGTCCTCAACCCACATGATGATGTCCCCACATCTTGTCGTGGAGGCAGCAAATGCGTCCCCATGACGTCTGCCCCCATGTCCCTGCAACAAAGTTAAGTCGTGTCACAGATCTCAGGCAGACACGTTCAGCCCAAGTGGCATGGCCCGAAATGACTAGTCCGGGCTGACCACGGCGGGTCGGGGTGGTAGGGCCGCTCCCGTACCCTGGGCGCCATGTCGGAGCGTCCCACGAGCACCCGCGTCCTCTCCCACCTGGGGGTCATGGTCGTCGTCTCGGCCGTCCTCGGGGTGCTGGTGGCCGGTCTGGCCATCCCGTTCGCCGGTGTGGTGGGGGTCAGCGCGCGCAACGTCGCCGACACGATGGACAACCTGCCCGAGGAGCTGGAGACCGAGCAGCTCTCGCAGCGCTCGACGATCCTCGACGTCGACGGCAACGTGTTGGCCACCCTCTACGACCAGAACCGTGTCGAGGTCCCGCTGACGCAGGTCTCGCGCAAGATGGTCAAGGCGATCGTGGCCGTGGAGGACGCGCGGTTCTACCAGCACGGCGCCCTGGACCTGCAGGGCACGATCCGCGCCTTCATCACCAACACCGCCCAGAGCGGCACGGTGCAGGGTGGCTCCTCGATCACCCAGCAGCTGGTCAAGCAGACGCTGGTCAACCAGGCCGCCACCGACGAGGAGCGCGCCGCCGCCACCGACGACACCTACGCGCGCAAGCTCAAGGAGCTGCGCTACGCCGTGGCCCTGGAGCAGAACCACACCAAGGACTGGATCCTCGAGCGCTACCTCAACATCGCCTACTTCGGCGACGGCGCCTACGGCATCCAGTCCGCGGCCAAGCACTTCTTCAACACCAACGCCAGCAAGCTCAACGTCCTGCAGTCCGCGACGCTGGCCGGCCTGGTGCGCAACCCCGAGGGCTACGACCCCACCGACAACCCCGAGCGCGCGCTGCAGCGCCGCAACGTCGTGCTGCAGCGGATGAACGACGTCGGCATCCTCAACTCCAAGCGCGTCGAGCGCCTGCAGTCCAAGCCGCTGAAGCTGGACGTGCAGAAGTTCAGCAACGGCTGCGTGTTCTCCGCCGCGCCCTTCTTCTGCGACTACGTCATCCAGTGGCTGCTCAAGGACGACGCGCTCGGCAAGAACAAGAAGGAGCGCCGCAGCCTCCTCAACACCGGCGGCCTGACGATCCGCACCACCCTCGACCTCGACTACCAGCGCGGCGCCGACGCTGCGGTGCGCGACCGGGTCTACCCGCGCGACAACGCCATCGGCGCCCTGGCGATGGTCGAGCCCGGCACCGGCGATGTCCGCGCCCTGGCGCAGTCCCGGCCGATGGGCGCCGACAAGGCCGCTGGCCAGACCTACCTCAACTACACCGTGCCGAAGAAGTACGGCGACTCCGGCGGCTTCCAGCCGGGCTCGACGTTCAAGGCGTTCGTGCTCGCCGCCGCCGTGGAGCAGGGCATCCCGCTCAACACCCAGATCGCCGCCCCGCAGACGCGGACCTTCCAGCAGAACGAGTTCAAGGTCTGCAACGGGCAGAACTTCTCCAACCCGGCCGACTACCCGGTCAGCAACTCCACCGGCGAAGGCACCTTCAACCTCTACACCGGCACCCAGAAGTCGGTGAACACCTTCTACATCGAGCTCTCGCAGCGGGTGGGGCTGTGCAAGCCCTTCACGCTCGCCAAGCAGATGGGCATCGTGGGCCTGAAGGGCAAGGAGGGCGCCGACCGCTGGATGGTGCCGTCCTTCGCGCTCGGCGTCGCCTCGGTGAGCCCGCTGGAGATGGCCGAGGCCTACGCGACCTTCGCCGAGCGCGGCCTGCACTGCACCTCGCGGCCGGTGACGTCGATCGAGGACATGGCCGGCAACACGCTCAAGGAGTACCCCACCAAGTGCCGCCAGGTGATGCAGAACTCCACCGCCGACGCCGTCAACGACGTGCTGCGCGGCGTCATCGAGCCCGGTGGCTTCGCCTCGTCCTGGCAGCTCGACAGCCCGGCCGCAGGCAAGACCGGCACCACCCAGGACGGCAAGTCCGTGTGGTTCGTCGGCTACACCCCGACGATGGCCGCGGCGGCGATGATCGCCGGCGCCAACCAGTCCGGCACCCCGATCAGCCTCACCGGCCAGACCGTCGGGCCCAACTACATCTCCTCGGCCTCCGGCTCGGGCTTCGCGGCGCCGATCTGGGGCACCGCCATGCGCAACGTCATGGGCGAGCTCCCGAACGAGGACTTCGTCGCCCCTGACGCCTCCGACGTGGCGGGCGTGCCCACCACGGTCCCGTCCGTGGCCGGGCTCGGCGTCGAGGGCGCCACCCGTCAGCTCGAGGACGCCGGCTTCGTCGTCTCCTACGGCGGCTACGTCAACAGCGGGTACGCCGAGGGGCTGGTCGCCTACTCCTCACCCGGAGGCGGCGCGGTCGTGCCCTCGAGCTCCTCGATCACGCTCTACCAGTCCAACGGTCGCCCGCCGAAGCCCCCGAAGACCAACAACAACGGCGGGAACAACAACGGCAACGGCAACGGACGGGGCAACGGCCGCGGGAACGGCCGGGGCAACAACCGCTGACCGACCGGCCCCGCCCGCCGCGGCGGGTGGAGCGCATCGCGTGAACCAGCTTCACGCGGCGCACTCCACCGGGTGCAGGTTCTCCACAGCCTGCGATCGCCGCTCGGGCGCCGGGGTCGCGGACGACGCATGATCGGGAGGTGTCCGACCCCGACCTCCAGCGCCTGCTCAGACGCCAGCACGGTGTGCTGTCACGCCGCCAGGCGCTCGGGGCCGGCGCCGATCAGGTCCGAGCAGGGAGAAGGGCCGTGTGACGCCCCTCAGGCGCCGAGCTGGCGGCGTACCTCCGCGGCGACGGCACCGCCTTCGGCACGCCCCTTCACCTGGGGCTGCACGACGCCCATGACCCGGCCCATCGCCTTCATGCCCTCGGCCCCGGCGCCGGTGGACTCGATGGCAGCGGTCACGATGTCGGCGACCTCGGCGTCGGAGAGCTGCTCGGGGAGGTACTCCGCGATCACCTCGGCCTCGGCACGCTCCCGCTCGGCGCTCTCGGCGCGGCCGCCGTCGGCGAAGGCGGTCGCGGCCTCGCGGCGCTTCTTGGTCTCGCTGGTGAGCACGCCGATGACCTCGTCGTCGGAGAGGGTCTTGGCGGTCTTGCCGGCGACCTCGGCGTTGGTGACGGCGGCCAGCACCATCCGCAGCGTGGAGGAGCGCAGCTCGTCGCGGGCCTTCATGGCGGTGGTGAGATCGGCGCGGAGTCGGTCCTTGAGGCTGCTCATGCGGGTCATTGTGGCAGCCTGAGGGCGTGGCCCTCACCCCGGTTTCCGCCCTCGGCAGGGCGACCACCCGCCTCGCGGCCGGTGCGCTGGTCGCGGGGGCCGCGACGACGGCGTACGCCGCGTGGGAGGCGCGCCACTACGTGCTGCGCGAGCGGACGCTGCCGGTGCTGCCGCCTGGGGCGCGGCCGCTGCGGGTGCTGCACCTGACCGACCTGCACATGACGCCCGGTCAGCGAGCCAAGCAGGAGTGGCTCGCGGGGCTGGCCGGGCTGCGCCCCGACCTGGTGGTCGACACCGGTGACAACCTCGCCCACCGCGACGCCGTCCCGGTGGTCACCGACGCGCTCGGGCCCCTGCTGGACGTGCCCGGGGTCTTCGTCCACGGCAGCAACGACTACTTCGAGCCGTCCTTCCGCAACCCCTTCGCCTACCTGCTGCCCGACACCGGCAAGCGGCACACCGACGTCCCCGAGCTGCCCTGGCGCGAGCTGTCGCGGACCTTCACCGACGCGGGCTGGTTGGACCTCACCAACACCCGTGGCCGGGTGCGCGTCGGCGACCTGGACCTCGCGTTCACCGGGGTCGACGACCCGCACCTGGGCTACGACCGGCTCGACGAGGTCGCCGGCCCGGCCGACCCGGAGGTGGACGTCCGGCTGGGCATCACGCACGCGCCGTACCTGCGGGTGCTGGACGCGTTCGCCCGGGACGGGTACGACGCCGTCCTGGCCGGCCACACCCACGGCGGCCAGGTGTGCCTGCCGGGCGGGCGGGCCCTGGCCACCAACTGCGACCTGGAGCCGGCGAGGGCCCGCGGGGTGCACCGCCACCCCGCCGACTCGGCCCCCGGTGACCCCGGCTCGACCTGGATGCACGTGGGCGCCGGGTTGGGCACGTCCCCCTACGCGCGCATCCGCGTCGCCTGCCGTCCGGAGGCGGTGCTGCTGACGCTGGTCCCGATTGGGGAGGGCTGAGGGGCCTCGGCTATGCTCCCTCGCGGACGTGGCCCCGTGGGGTCGCTCCGATCGGGCTGTGGCGCAGCTTGGTAGCGCGCCTCGTTCGGGACGAGGAGGCCGCAGGTTCAAATCCTGTCAGCCCGACAGCAGGGCCCGGATCCGCTCCAGGATCCGGGCCCTCGTGCTGTCCCGGGGGCGCCCGCGTCGGCGCCGGTCCAGGGTGTGCGTCCTGCTGGAATCGTGTGGCGGCCGTGACATGATTCGGCCCATGCCAGACGACCAGCGGCCCGACGACGCACCCTCCCTCGAGGCACCCAGCCTCGGGAGGCTGTTCGGTCGTCGCAAGGGCAAGGCGGCCGACGAGACGCCCGACGCCCAGCCGAGCGCCCACGAGACGCCTGTCCCCGAGTCGGGCGCCGACGAGACGAGCACTCAGGCGGCCAGCACTCCGGGGGCGGCCGCTCCGGCGACCAGCACAGCGGCCCGGGACGACAGCCCGGAGGAGACCGTGGTCCTGGAGACCGCTCCGGCCCAGGCCCCGCCCGCCGCCCCGCCCGTCGAGGAGCCCGCCGTCGCTGCCCCCGCCCCTGCCGCGGCCGCTCCCGCGCCGGCGGCCACGGCGCCGGCACCCGAGCCGCAGCCCGTCCCCGCTCCGACCCCGAAGGCGCCCCGCGCACCCCTGTCGATCGACGGTCGCGTCGCGGCCGGCGTCACCGGTCTGGTGGTCGGTCTCCTGGTCGTCCTGCTCACCGCCGGCTCGCTGCGGCTGTGCGAGAGCGTCCGCGGGGTCTCCACCTGCGGCGGCGGTCCCGGTTTCACCCTGCTCGTGGCCGTGATGGTCGCCATGGTGCTGCTCGGCGGCACCCTGTTGCGCCTGGCGCGCGTGCCGGACCCGATGAGCACCAGCTTCCTGGCCGTGGGCCTGACCTGTGTGCTCTCGCTGCTGTTCCTGGTCGACGTGCTTCAGGAGTGGTGGATGGTCATCGTCATCCCCGTGATGACCGTCGCGACCTTCCTGCTCTCGCACTGGGTCACCACCAGCGTCATCGAGCCCGCGGAGGGCTGAGACCCGCCGAAGCGTCACTCACGCACGGCCCACCCGTCACTCACGCACGCTCGAGGAGTCGCTCGCGCACGCACGCCAGCGACCTCTCGGCCATGCGCCAGCGACCTCTCGGCCGTGCGCCAGCGACCTCTCGGCCGTGCGTGGGTGACGGTTCGGCGGTGGGTCAGGCCCGGGAGGCCGCCACGAGCTCGGCGATCTGCACGGTGTTGAGGGCCGCACCCTTGCGCAGGTTGTCGTTGCTGATGAACAGCGCCAGCCCACGGCCGCCGTCGACGCCCTCGTCGGCGCGGATGCGACCGACGTACGACGGGTCCTTGCCGGCGGCCTGCAGCGGGGTCGGGATGTCGGTCAGCTCGACGCCGGGTGCGTCCGCGAGCAGCTCGGTCGCCCGCTCGGGCGAGATGGCCCGCTCGAACTCGGCGTTGATCGCCAGCGAGTGACCGGTGAACACCGGGACGCGCACGCAGATGCCGGACACCTTGAGCTCGGGGATGCCGAGGATCTTGCGGGACTCGTTGCGGAGCTTCTGCTCCTCGTCGGTCTCGTTCAGGCCGTCGTCGACCAGGTTGCCGGCGAACGGCAGCACGTTGTGGGCGATCGTGCGCTTGTAGACCCCCGGCTCGGGGAAGGCGACGGCCTCGCCGTCGTAGGCCAGCTCGCGGGCCTTCTCCCCGGCGGCCTCGACACCGGTGGCCAGCTCCTCGACGCCGGCGACGCCGGAGCCCGAGACGGCCTGGTACGTCGACGCGACCAGGCGGACGAGCCCGGCCTCGTCGTGCAGCGGCTTGAGCACCGGCATCGCGGCCATGGTCGTGCAGTTGGGGTTGGCGATGATGCCGCGACCGGCCTTGATGACCTCGGCAGCAGCCTCGGGGTTGACCTCGGAGACCACGAGCGGGATCGAGGGGTCCTTGCGGAACGCCGAGGAGTTGTCGACGACGATCACGCCCGCCTCGACGAAGCGGGGCACCAGCGCCCGGGAGGCGGTGGCTCCCGCGGAGAACAGCGCGACGTCGAGACCGGTCGGGTCGGCGGACTCGGCGTCCTCGACGACGACCTCGGTGCCGCGGTAGTCCAGCACCTTGCCGGCGGAGCGGGGGGAGGAGAAGAACCGGATCTCCTCGACCGGGAAGTCGCGCTCGGCGAGGATCTGCCGCATCGCGACGCCCACCTGGCCGGTGGCGCCGACGACGCCGACGCGCAGGCCGCGGCTCATCGGCCGGTCCCTCCGTAGACGACGGCCTCGACCTCGTCGGCGTCGAGGTCGAAGGCGGTGTGCGTGGCGCGCACGGCGGTGTCGATCTGGCCCTCGTCGACGATGACGGAGATGCGGATCTCCGAGGTCGAGATCATCTCGATGTTGACCCCGGCCGCGGCGAGCGAGGCGAAGAACTTCGCGGTGATGCCGGGGTGGCTGCGCATGCCCGCGCCGATGAGCGAGACCTTGCCGACGCGGTCGTCGAAGAGCAGCTTGTCGTAGCCGACCTCGTCCTGGATCTTCGCCAGCGCCGCCATGGCGTTCTGGCCGTCCTCGCGCGGCAGGGTGAAGGAGATGTCGGTGCGCGCCGTGGCCGCGGCCGAGACGTTCTGCACGACCATGTCGATGTTGACCTCGGAGCCGGCCAGCACCTCGAAGATGCGGGCGGCCTCGCCGACCTTGTCGGGCACGCCGACCACGGTGATCTTGGCCTCGGACCGGTCGTGGGCCACGCCCGCGATGATCGCCTGCTCCACGGTGTCTCCTTCGGTGTCTGCGGTGTCGGGGAGGATCCAGGTGCCTTCGATGGTGTCGAAGGAGGTGCGCACGTGGATCGGGACGTCGTAGCGGCGCGCGTACTCGACGCAGCGCAGGTGGAGGATCTTGGCGCCGGAGGCGGCCATCTCCAGCATCTCCTCGTGAGAGACGCGGTCGAGCTTCTGGGCGGCCGGCACGATGCGCGGGTCGGCGGTGAAGACGCCGGCGACGTCGGTGTAGATCTCGCAGACGTCGGCGCCCAGGGCGGCTGCCAGGGCGACGGCGGTGGTGTCGGAGGCGCCGCGGCCCAGCGTGGTGACGTCCTTGGTGTCCTGGGAGACGCCCTGGAAGCCGGCGACGATGGCGACGTGGCCCTCGTCGATGGCGCTCTTGATGCGCCCCGGCGTGATGTCGATGATCTTGGCCTTGCCGTGCACCGAGTCGGTGATGACACCGGCCTGGGAGCCGGTGAACGACTGCGCCTCGTGGCCCAGCGAGGAGACCGCCATGGCCAGCAGCGCCATCGAGATGCGCTCGCCGGCGGTCAGCAGCATGTCGAGCTCGCGCGGCGGCGGCAGCGGCGTCACCTGCTCGGCGAGGTCGCGCAGGTCGTCGGTGGTGTCGCCCATCGCCGAGACGACCACGACGACCTCGTGGCCCTGCTTCTTGGTGTTGACGATGCGCTGGGCCACCCGCTTGATGCCGTCGGCGTCCGCCACCGACGACCCGCCGTACTTCTGCACGACAATGCCCACTGCTCTGTCCCCTCGACTGCTCCACGTGCTGCGGCGCGACCTCCCGTCACGGGGTGCGCCCGGCCGGTGGCCGAGTCTACCGGCGCGCCCGGGTGCCGCCCCGCGCCAGGCTCAGCCGTGGACGAGGTGGGGCGAGGAGGGCCTCAGGACGGGTCGGAGAGCATCTGCTCGGCGACGACGACCTGGTCGGAGTCGAGGTCGACCTCGACGTCGAGGCGGTCGTGGCTGACCACCGAGAGCAGCGCGTTGAGCGCAGCGCCGGCGAGGTTGCCCCAGTTGGAGACGTAGGAGAACTGCCACCACCACAGGGCCTCGGTGACGTGGCCGTTGCGGTAGTGCCGCAGGCCGGTGTCGAGGTCGGTGGCGATCGAGGCGAGGTCGTCGGAGAGCTGGCTCTCGACGACCTCGGGCACGTAGGGGTCGAAGACGAAGCTGTAGGTGTCGACGTTGTCGAGCATCCCGGCCAGCCGCATCCGCATCTCGTCGAGGTCGGGTTCGGGGCCGACGTCGGGCTGGTACTCCTCGCGCGGGGTGAAGTCGCGCTGGGCGCCCAGGCGGGCGCCGGCGAGCAGCACCTGGCTGATCTCGAGCAGCAGCAGCGAGACGGCGCGACCCGCGTCGTTCTCCTGGGCGATCGCGCGCAGGGCGAGCAGGAAGCTGGCGACCTGGTCGGAGATCTGCTCGGCGAAGGCGAGCGTCTCGGCGTCGAGGACCGGGGCGCTGCTGCTCCCGGCGGGGGTGTTCTGGGTGCTGGTCATTCTGCTGCTCGCCTCCCTGCGAACGCACGGCCAAGGGTGACCTCGTCGGCGTACTCGAGGTCGCCGCCCACCGGCAGTCCACTCGCCAACCGCGTCACGCGCAAGTCAAGGACCTTCAGCATGCGCGTGAGGTAGGTCGCCGTCGCCTCACCCTCGAGGTTGGGATCCGTGGCCAGGATGACCTCGGTGACGGCTCCGTCGGCGAGCCTGGTCATCAGCTCACGGACCCGCAGCTGGTCGGGCCCGATGCCGTCGATGGGGCTGATCGCGCCGCCGAGGACGTGGTAGCGGCCGCGGTACTCACGGGTGCGCTCGATGGCCACGACGTCCTTGTACTCCTCGACGACGCACAGCACGCCGGGGTCGCGCCGCGGGTCGCGGCAGATCCGGCACTGCTCGTCCTCGCTGACGTTGAAGCAGGTGGAGCAGAACTGCACCTTGGCCTTGACCTCGATCAGCACGTCGGCGAGGCGGCGTACGTCGACGGGGTCGGCCTGCAGCAGGTGGAACGCGATGCGCTGGGCGCTCTTGGGCCCCACGCCCGGCAGCCGGCCGAGCTCGTCGATGAGGTCCTGGACGACGCCTTCGTACACCGACCGCCCCTAGAAGCCGAGCTGACCCGGAGTGCCCCCGGGCAGCCCGCCACCCATGCCGCCCAGCCCGCCGGCCAGCGGGCCGAGGGCCTCGCCGGCGGCGGCGTCGGCCTGGGACTTCGCGTCGCGGTACGCCGCCACGATCATGTCGCCGAGGTCGGACAGGTCGTCGGCGTCGGACCCGTCGAAGCCGCCCGCCCGGATGTCGACCCCGACCAGCTCGCCCACGCCGTTGACCTTGACCGTCACCGCACCACCGGCCACGGTGCCCTCGACCACGGTGTCGGCGAGGCGGGCCTGGGCCTGGGTGAGCTGCTCCTGCATCTGCTGGGCCTGCTGGAGCAGGGCGTTCATGTCGAGACCTCCGCCGCCGAGGGCGTCGAACGGGTTCTGGCTCATGGGGTTCACCTCGGGTGTGGCTGGTGGTGGGTGGCTGGTGGTGGCTGGTGGTGATCGCTGGGGCGTGCTGGGTCCGAGTCTGACGGGCGGCCGGTGAGCCGCGGCGTCGGCGCGCTCGCCGGAGCTCAGGTGTGGTTGATCTCCTCGATCACCCGGGCCCCGAGCTCGCGGGCGAGCAGCTCGGCGTCGGCGACCGAGTCGTGCTCGACGACCTCGTCGTCGGGGTGGGCGTCGGCGTCGGCTGCCGAGAGGTCGGGGCCCTCCTCGACCACCGGCGCTCCGGCGGCACGCGTCTGGAGGATCGCACCGCGGGCCGCGTCGATGGAGGCGCGACCGGCCGGGGCGACCCGCACCTGCGCGGGGGCCGGAGCGGCGGCGGGGCCCGGCTCGGGCTCGTCGCCGAGGCCGGCGGGCGGCTCGACGGCCCACGGGGGCGGGGGCTCGTCGGCGGCCACCGGGGTGGCGGGCGCTGCGGGGGTGGGCGGCGGCTCGACGGGCGCTGCCGGGGCGGGGGCGGCGGGTTGCGCCGGGGCCGCGTCACCGGGTGAGGGTCGGGGCGCGGCCGGCGGGCCGGCGTCGGGGGAGGCACCGGGGTCGACGATGGTCTCGATGCGCCAGTCGGCGCCGACCACGTCGATCGCGGCCTGGCGCACGATCTCGGCGCTGCCGTTGCCGTCGAAGGAGTCGCGGGCCCCGGAGTTGGCGAACCCCAGGGTGAGGGTGCGCTCGTCGACCGCCACGACCTGGGCGTTCTGGGTGAGGTGGATCCAGGTGACCCGGCGGCGCAGCTTGGTGGCGTCGACGATGTCGGGCCACAGGCGACGGACCTCGACCAGCGACAGGCCGCCACCCGGTGCCGTCGACTCCGCCGCACCGGAGGTCGCAGTCGGCGCCTGGTCCCGAGCCGGACCTCCGGTCGCGGGGGCCTGCTGCCCCATCGGCTCGGCCGGCGGGTTCGGGACGGGCTCGGGGGTGGTGGGCCAGCCCTGGGCCGGCGCGGGGGTCGGCGCCGGCGTGGGCACCGGCTCGGGCGCGGCCGCCGCGGGGGCGGGCCGGTCCTGGGCGGGCACCTCGTCCGGCGACCGGTGGGTCGCGGCGGGGGCAGGCGCGGCCGGAGCCGCCGGCTGTGCGACGGGGGCGGCCGGGTCGGTGGGGGCGGCGGCCGCAGGAGCCGGCCGGGCAGGGGCGGGCTGGTGCGCGGGCTGGGCGGCAGCAGGGGCCGGCGTACCGGTGACCGACATCCGGCGCTCGAGTCGGTCCAGGCGGGCGGCGAGGCCGTCGGTGCCGTGGTCGGCTGCGGGCAGGAGGACGCGGGCGCAGATCAGCTCGAGCAGCAGGCGCGGGGCCGTGGCACCGCGCATCTCGGTGAGCCCGGCGGCGACCAGGTCCGCGGCGCGGGTCAGGTCGGCGGCACCGAAACGGGCCGCCTGTGCGACCAGCCGCTCGCCGGCGTCCTCGGAGACGTCGATGAGCCCCGTGGCGGGCGCGTCGGGGACCGCGGCGACGATGACCAGGTCGCGCAGGCGACGCAGGAGGTCCTCGGTGAACCGTCGCGGGTCCTGGCCGGTCTCGATGACCTTGTCGACCACGCCGAAGACCGACGCGCCGTCACCGGCCGCGAAGGCGTCGACGACCTCGTCGAGCAGGCTGTCGGGGGTGTAGCCGAGCAGGCCGGTGGCCAGCGCGTGGGTCACGCCCTCCGGGCCGGCGCCGCCGAGCAGCTGGTCGAGCACCGAGAGCGTGTCGCGCGCGCTGCCGCCGCCGGCGCGGACGACCAGCGGGATCGCGGCCGGCTCGATGGCCACGCCCTCCTTCTCGCACAGCTCGGAGAGGTAGCTCGAGAGCAGCCGAGGCGGGATCAGCCGGAAGGGGTAGTGGTGGGTGCGGGAGCGGATCGTCCCGATCACCTTGTCGGGCTCGGTCGTGGCGAAGATGAACCGCAGGTGCGGCGGCGGCTCCTCGACCAGCTTGAGCAGGGCGTTGAAGCCCTGCGGGGAGACCATGTGGGCCTCGTCGATGATGTAGATCTTGTAGCGGCTGCGCACCGGCGCGAAGAACGCCTTCTCGCGCAGGTCGCGGGCGTCGTCGACGCCACCGTGGGAGGCCGCGTCGATCTCGATCACGTCGATCGAGCCCGGGCCGCCGCGCGCCAGGTCGCGGCAGGAGTCGCACTCGCCGCACGGGTCGGCGATCGGGCCCTGCTCGCAGTTGAGCGCGCGCGCCAGGATGCGCGCCGAGGTGGTCTTGCCGCAGCCGCGCGGGCCCGAGAAGAGGTAGGCGTGGTTGACCCGGTTGTTGGCCAGGGCCGCGCGCAGGGGCGCCGTCACGTGGTCCTGCCCGATGACCTCGCTGAAGGTCTCGGGCCGGTAGCGGCGGTACAGGGCGAGCGGCGACTCCACGCCCCGACCCTAACCAGCACCGTCGACATCGGCCACGGCGCGGCCACCGGCCTGGGGAGAGCGCCCGTCGTGAGGTCCTCCGCCGCCGGGTGCGGGCATGAAAAGGCCCCCCGCGCACCCGACAGAGCTCACTTACCCTTGCTGCCTCTCGGCCCTGGGGGAGTTGGGCGAGATGCCGCCACGCGGGGGGTTGCCGATGAGTCTAGGTGAGGCCCGGAAGGGCGGCCAACCCGACCCGAGCGCCCCCGGGTGCCTCCGGCTGCTGCCGCGAGCCGCCGTCCCGGGCGATTTCGTCCGCCCGCGGACCCACCGGTACCCTCCTCGGCGGAGGTATCGCCTAGTGGCCTATGGCGCTCGCTTGGAAAGCGGGTTGGGTTAATAGCCCTCGGGGGTTCGAATCCCCCTACCTCCGCCATCGAGACGGCGTCGACCACACGGTCGGCGCCGTCTTGCATTCACTCCGCGCGACGCACCAGCGGGCGCAGCAGCAGCGCCAGCAGCAGCACGCCCCCGCCCAGCAGGCCCCACCAGACCGCCTGCTCCCGGGCCGCGGCGAGCGGGTCGGGAGCGGCGACGGGCGCGGTGGCGGCGCCCGCGGGCGGGGGCAGGGCGGTGTCTGCGGCGAACACGGCGTCGAGGTCGTCCGCGACCTGGCCCGGGGTGGCGGTGAGCGCTGCGAGGGCACGGACCTGACCGGCGCCCGTGAGCGGGGAGCGGACGTCGGGCCGGCCGTCGGCCGTGCCGATCAGCCGGGCGACCAGCGCCGCGGGCGACTCGTCGGGGTGGGCGCCACGCAGCAGGGCCAGCACGCCGGCGACGTACGCCGCGGACCAGGCCGAGCGGACCTCCCCGACCGAGCAGGTGCCACCGACCAGCGAGGTCGAGACCGCACCCTCCGACGGGGCGACCACGTCGAGCGCGGTCGACGACAACGGAGCGCGGGCCTCCTCGGGGACCGGCCCGGCGGCGACGACTCCCTCGACCGATGCGGGGGTGACCAGGGGACCGGCGTCCTCGCCGGGGCGCTGCTCGGCCAGGACGGAGAGCCGGTCCGTGGGGACAGCGGCGTCGGCAGGACGGTCCCCGCCCTGGGCGACGACCAGCACGCCCGACCCGACGAGGTCGGACACGACCTCCCGGACGCGGTCGTCGGGCTCGACCTGGAGCGGGACCACCACGACGTCCACGCGGGGCAGCCGGTCGCGGACGTGGGCGAGCCCCTCGGCGAGGGCCCGGGCGCTGGGACCCTGCTCGCCGTCGGAGGTCGGCACCTGACGGTCCAGGACGCGGACGTCCACCAGCTCGGCGCCCGGGGCGATGCCCACCGGGAGGTCCTCGGAGCGTGCGGGACCCGCGACCAGGCCAGCCACGACGGTGCCGGTCGGGTCCACCACCGGACCGGGACCCACGACCGACGTCCCGCCGTCGCCCAGGGGCAGGCCGGCGTCACGGGAGATGCCGGTCGACAGGATCGCCACGGTCACGCCGGCCCCGGCCTCTCGGGCGGAGCGCTGCAGCCACGCCCGGGCCCGGTCGACGCCCATCGCCGCCAGCGGCGCACTGGCCAGGTCGGTGCTCGGTCGCGGGTCGTCGGCCGTGACCGCGAGGCAGTCGACCACCTCGCCGACGGCGGGCGCAGCCGCCGCGACCGGCGCCCCCGTCGACCAGGCCGCCGCCAGCACCGCGGAGGCGACGAGGCAGCGACCGGTCAGGCGCACGACCCGTCCTCGGACGACGAGCCGGGCGGGCAGAGCGCGGCCTCCTGCGACAGCGCGACCCCGGGCGCGAAGAGGTCCAGCCAGGAGGAGGGCACGAGGGGCGCGGGATGCTCGGCGTAGCCCAGCAGGGACGGGGTGTCCTCACCGACCAGGGCGTCCACGCGGCCCTTCTGGTCGACGACGAACCGCCGACCGCCCTCGGCCGGGGCGACCTCGCCCCACTCCCCCGACACGACGTAGGCACCGGCGCCCGGTGCCACGTGCACCGACCGCTGGCCGCGGTCGAGCAGGGTCTCGGCGGACGCCTCCCCCTCGGGCGAACCGGCCAGAAGCACCTGGGGCGGCCGCTCGGCGTCGGCCTCCAGGAGCGCGCAGGCCTGGCCGGCCACCGAGGTGAGCGCGCCGGCGGGCCAGCGCGCCGCGTCGTACGCCGGAGGGGCCGAGGCCCCGTCGAGGTTCTTCTCGGCCGGTCGCCGGCCCCGGTCGGGCGAGACGTCGAGGGTGCGCCACAGGGCGGCGGCGAACGGCGTCAACGGCTGGAGCGCGCCGTCGTCGTCGACGAGCAGGCCGCTGCCGTCCGAGGCGGTGGCGTAGTCACCGACGCGTACGCCGTCGGGCTGGTCGGGCGCGGCCTCGCCGAGCTCCTCGAGGCCGAAGGTCTCCTCGCTCAGGTCGCCGCCGCGGGGGAAGAGCTCCAGCCACTCCCGCGGCACCCGCAGCGCCTGCGCGGAGCCGCTGCCGAGGCCGACCTCGCGCAGGAAGGCGTCGGTGCGCTCCGAGGAGCCGGCCGGCAGGAGGTAGCGGTGGGCCTGGGCGGGCTCGGCGCCGGTGTCGGGCGCGGTGGCCACCAGCCACAGCCCCGCCGACGACCCGCCCTTGACCTCGACGAGCACGGCGTCCGTGGCCGCGGAGGGGGCGACCCCCGGTGGGTCCTGGACCGCCACGGCGAGCCCCAGGCCGTCACCGGTGCAGGCGCTCCACCCGGTGTCGACGAGGGCGCCGGGGTCCGGGAGGGAGGCGGGGGCGTCGAGGATGCCGAGGTCGGCACCCACCGGCCGGGTCTCCAGCACGTCCTGGGCGACGATCCGCGGCTCGAGTCCCTCGGCGCCGAGGATCAGCTGCGCCGAGGTGATGTTGAGGACCGGTCGCAGCTCGGGCAGCTCGTCGTCGGCGAGGTCCTCGTCGAGGATGACGTAGGCGGCGCCGAGCTCCTTGCTGATCACCAGCCCCGGGGCGTCCCAGTCGCTGTCGGGACGGTCGGAGAAGACCCCCGTGATCGCGGCGGCCGCGACCAGCAGCACCGACAGGGCGACGCCGCCGACGATGGTGCGCCCCGGCCGGACGGGCTCGACCTCGCGGCCACCGGGGGCGCCGGAGACGAAGGCGGTGACCAGTCGCCGCCGGCTGAAGGCGTGCGCCTCGACCAGGTCGCGCTTGGTGGCCACGGGTCAGCCCACGATCGCGGCGAAGAGCCCGCAGGCGACGACGGCCAGGGGCAGCAGCGCGAGCAGGGCGACGGTCTCGGCGACGTCACCGAGCCTGCCCCGGCGCACCGAGGGCGGGGCGGGGACGAGGGTGAGCGCGAGCAGCACCCCGCCGGTCGCCGCGAGGACGACGGCCGTCGTCGGCCGCCAGTCCGGGTGGAGGACGAGGACCGCGGCTGCGGTCGAGACCAGCCCGAGGACACCGCTGAGGAGTCCCACGAGCACCTCGGTGCCGGTGCGGTACTGCCGCGTGCGCAGCATCAGCACGACCGCGCAGAGCAGCGCGAGCAGGGTGCCGGAGAGGCCGCGCCCCACCGCCAGCGGCGAGACCGTGACCAGCAGCAGGCCGACGGTGGCGCCGATGGCCAGCAGCGCCTCGTGCGCGAGCCGGGCGTCGGCACCGACCGCCGCGGCGTCGATCTCGTCGGGGTCGGCGGTGAGGTCGTCGAGGGAGTAGGCCTGCTCGACGCCGCGGCCGGTCAGGCTCAACGCCCACCAGGGGAAGACGCTGCCGAGCAGCACCAGGAGCACCAGCAGCGCGACGAGCACGACCGCCGGATCGAGGTCGGTGTCGGCCAGCACCAGCCCGGTGACCAGGAAGACGGCACCGACAGCAGCAGGCGGCAGCGTGAGGGCCCGCCCCTCCCCCACGGCCAGCAGCGACAGCGCGCCGACCAGGACCGCGCCGAGACCGGCGCCCACGGCCGAGGGGCCGAAGCCGCCGTCGGCGGCGAGGAGCAGACCGGCCACGACGGCGTACAACGAGGCGGTCCAGGAGACCGCGACCGCCGCCTCCGGCTCGCCCTGGACCCGGGAGAGCACGACGGAGCCGGCGAGCAGCGTTGCGGCGACGAGGGCGGCGGCGGTGCCGGCGAGGGTGGAGTCGGTCTGCAGCAGCAGGCTGCCCGCGCCGAGGACGAGCAGCAGGCCCGCGGCTCCCAGCGCCGTACGCCGGCCCGAGGCCGGCGACCAGGGCCGCAGGTCGCGCTCCACGACGTCGGTCATCGCCTCGACCACGTCGTCGTAGACCCGGGGCGGCTCGGCGTCCACGCCGGCGCTCACGGTGAGCAGCGCCCCGTCCTCGACGCCCTGCAGCACCAGGCCGGCGTCGCCGGCGAGCCGGCGCCCGTCGGGGCCGGTGACGGTGTAGCCGCCGTGGACCGTGAGCGGGTCGAGCAGCCCCACGCTGCGGGCCAGCTCGGGCACCAGCTCGGCCACGGGGACCGCACCGGGGAGCACCAGGTCGACGCGCCGGCTCCCGGAGGCCACGGTGACCCGGACCAGGCCGGACAGGGGCGCGGGGCCGGCGCTGGGGGGCGCGGTGCTCATGGGTGGTCCTCCCGAGAGGGGTTGCCGGGGGTGGGGATCGGGGTCAGGGGCGGTGTGGTGCCGGGCTCCTACCCACGTCGAAGCGGCCCGTCCCCCCGGTCTGGACCGGGAGGGCGGGCCGACTCACGCGGGTGCGGCTCAGCCGCCGAAGAGGGCCGCGCCGCGCTGGTCGGCGGAGCGGTAGTCCTGGTTGGCGGTGGAGACCGCCACGCTGGTCTTGGCCAGCAGGTCCTTCATCTCGTTGATCGCCTGGTCCCACTGGGCCTTGGCCTGGGTGTAGGCCTGCTGGGCCGAGCCGGACCAGCCCGAGCCCTTGAGCTCCTTGAGGTCGTCCTCGAGGCGGTTCATCCGGTCCTCGATGGCCTTGACCCCGTTGGCCAGGTCGCCGGCCCCGATGTCGAGGCCGCCGTGGTTGACGCTGATGCCGTCGAACATGTCTGTCTCCTTCTCCTGTCCTGGCCCGGTCAGCGACCGTTGGGCAGGGCGCCCAGCGAGTTCTGGAGGGCGGTCATCGAGGACTGCTGCGCGTCGTCGGTCGACACGTTGTCCTTCTCGGTGGTGATGAGGTTCTGCTCGAACTCGTTGAGCGCGCTCACGATCTTCTGCTGCTTCTCGTTCCACGCCATCGCCAGCGTCTGGAACGCCGTCGAGCCCTGCCCGCCCCACTGGCTGCGGAGGGTCTCGACGTTGGTCATGAGCTGCTTGGAGATGCCGTCGAACTCCGCCTTGGCGTCGGCGACGAGTCCAGCGGCCCGCGACAGGGTCTTCTCGCCCTGTCCGTAGTCGGCTGCTGCCATGGGAACTGCTCCTTCCTCGGAGGCGACCCCGTCGCCCGAGATGTGGGTGTCGTCCGTCCCGCGGTGACCGGCGCGCCCCTGCGGGCCCGGCGCTGCGCGACGTCAGGGCGTGTACCCGGGTCTTTGCCCGCTAAACCAGCGCCTGCCCCGGCTGTGGAGAACCCCGACGGCCCCGTCGACGAGCGGTCGAGGAGCGGTCGACGAGCGGCCGCCGGACGGTCAGGCGGACGGTCAGGCGGATGCTCAGACGTCGGGGACGTTCTCCCACAGCAGCCGGAAGAGCCCGGTCGCCGGCACCAGCGCCGCCAGCGCGAACGCGCCCGCCAGCCCCTCGAGGACCTCCGCGCGGCGCGACCACCAGGCCGAGCGCCAGCCCCTGCCCGTGGCCACCGCGGCGGCCACCAGCGCGAGCCCGACGGCCACCGCGCTCGCGCCGACGAGCAGTCCGGCACCGGCCTGCAACGAGGCGGCCAGGTCGAGCAGGAGCGCCACCCAGACGCCCAGCCCGGCGAGCCGGAGCAGCGCCCGGGCGGCGCGGTGGCGGTAGCTGCGGGCGGCCAGGAGGAGGGCGGCGCCGCCCAGCAGCACCAGCGCCCTCGCACCCACCACGTCGGGGGTGTGGACGACCGCGGCGAGCAGCGCCGGGGCCACCACGACGACCACGGCGAGCACCGCGGCGGACGCGGCGGTGACCACCACCGCGCCGCGCGAGGCCACCTCGTCGACGAGGGCCGGTGGCACGACCGTGCGCCCGCGCCGCCCGACGGGTCGCTCGCGCGCGGACCAGGCGTTGACCGAGAGCCGCTCCAGGTCCACCAGCAGCTGGTCGGGGACGTCCACGGCCAGGCCGGGCACGAAGCGAGGGGCCAGCACCGCGAGCACCAGCAGCACCGACCACACCACCGGGGCGGGGGCGCCGACCAGCGCCCCGAGCGTGGTGAGCACGAAGAGCGTGGCGCCGACGACGGTCCAGACGCGCAGTGCCTCGGACGGACCCGGCGCGAGCACCCGGGCCACGCCGGCCGCCACGGCGGAGACCAGCGCCACCACGCCCAGCAGCACCGGCCAGCGCTCGGGCACCGGCTCCCACACCACGGCGTACGCCGCTGCGCCGGCGTAGACCGGGGCCAGCAGGGCCCGGTGGGGGACCGAGCGGCCCGGCAGCGCCGCGACCAGCGCAGCGAGCACCAGGAGCGTCACGGTGGCGGTGCGTGCCCCGCCCTCGGACGCGGCTCCGGCCCAGCCCGCCAGCACGCCGAGCAGGGCGGCGAGCCCCAGCAGCAGGCCTCCCAGCAGGCCCGGTGCAGGTCCGGGCAGGGGGCCCGGGCCGACCCCGTCGGACGGGACGCCGGGTGGAGCGGGGAGCTCGGCCGAGGTCGCCAGCGCCCCCACCGGCGCCGGCTCGACCGCCACCAGCAGGGCGCCGGCACCGACCCCCGCCTCCTTCAGCGACCGCGAGGGGTCCAGCGGGCCGGTCGAGCCGCCCGCGAGGTCGGGGGCGACCGGGAGGCCGAGCTGCGCGGCGTACTCCGCCGCCACGTCGGCGACGGTCGCGCCGGCGGGGACCACGAGGTCGACCACGCCGCGGGGGCCGTGCACGCTGAGGGCGAGGACGTCGCCCGCACCTGCCGCCACTGCACCTCCCGATCGGTTTCGCCGCGCTGGGTGAAGGGTAGTCGCTCGCCGTGACGACGACCCTGCGCGGACAGCGCCTCGAGGCACCCGAGATGCCCTCGGGTGAGCTCCGACTCCAGGCGCCGCCGGAGCTCGACCGCTCCGAGGGCGCGTCGGGCGTCATGATGAACGCGATCCCGATGCTCGGCAGCCTCGGGTCGATCGTCCTGGTCGCCTCGATGGGCGCCGGCGGCGGGGGCGGTCGTTCCTACATCGCGGCGGGCATGTTCCTCTTCGCCACGCTCGGCTTCATCGTCGTGCAGATCGACCGGCAGCGGAAGCAGCGTGCGCAGTCGGTGACCGGCTCGCGCACCGAGTACCTCCGCTACCTCTCCTCGGTCCGGACGGTGGCCCGTGAGGCCGCCGCCCAGCAGCGCCGCGCGCTGACCTGGCAGCACCCCGAGCCCGGCTCGCTGCCCGCCCTGGCCGAGGAGCGCAGCCGGGTGTGGGAGCGCGGCGCCGGCGACCCGACCTTCCTCCACGTCCGGTACGGCGTGTGCAGCCAGGAGCTCGCGCTGCGGCTCGTCCCGCCCGAGAGCGCCCCCATCGACCAGGTCGACCCGGCCGCCGCGTCGGCCCTGCACCGGCTGCTGGTCGTGCACCGCAACCAGCCCGACCTGCCGGCCTCGCTCGACCTGCGCGCCTTCGACCGGATCGAGGTGTGCGGCTCCGAGACCTCCGCCCGCGGCCTCGCCCGGGCCCTGGTGTGCTCGGCCACCGCCTTCCACTCCCCCGACCAGCTCGTGGTGGCGGTGCTGGCCGGTGAGCGCCAGCTGGCGCACTGGGACTGGGTGAAGTGGCTGCCGCACGCCCACTCCGCGCGGGTCACCGACGCCGTCGGCCCCCGACGGATGGTGGCCACCTCCCTCGACGAGCTCGCCGACCTGCTGCCCCCCGACCTGGCCGACCGGCCCCGCTTCGGCGCCGACGAGCGTCCCGCGGTGCCGCACGTCCTGCTGCTGCTCGACGGCGCCGACCTCCCCCCGGGCAACCACGTCGTCCCGCCCGACGGGCTGCACGGCGTCACCGTCGTGGACCTGCCGTCCCGCTGGGACGAGCTCGAGGACGCCACCCGGCTGCGGCTGGCGATCCTCGACGACCCCGCCGCCGTCGCGAGCGCCCCGACCCCGGTCGCGACCGGGGACGCCCGAGCCAGCGGCACGGTCGCCCTCGAGGCGGTCCGGGTCCGTGAGCAGCCGGTGCGCGCCCGCGGCGACCAGTGCGACCTGGCGACCGCGGAGGCCTTCGCCCGGCGGCTGACGGCGCTGCACACCGTGACGGCCGGCTCCGGCGTACCCGACGAGGCGGCGCCGCTGGAGCTCTCCGGCAGCACCGACTTCATGGACCTGCTCGGCCTCGGTGACGTGCACGCCTTCGACGCCGACGCCGCGTGGCGCCCGCGGCCGGCACGCGACCGGCTGCGGGTGCCGATCGGCGTCGGCGAGGGCGGCCTGCCGGCCCACCTGGACCTCAAGGAGTCCGCCCAGCAGGGCATGGGCCCGCACGGCCTCGTGATCGGCGCGACCGGCTCGGGCAAGTCGGAGTTCCTGCGCACGCTGGTGCTCGGGCTGGCGATGACGCACTCGCCCGAGCAGCTCAACATGGTGCTGGTCGACTTCAAGGGCGGCGCGACCTTCGCCGGGATGTCCGACATGCCGCACGTCTCGGCGGTCATCACCAACCTCTCCCAGGAGCTCACGCTCGTGGACCGCATGCAGGACGCGCTGTCCGGGGAGATGGTGCGTCGCCAGGAGCTGCTGCGCGAGGCCGGCAACTTCGCCTCGGTGCGCGACTACGAGAAGGCACGCACCGCCGGCGAGGACCTCGCCCCCCTGCCCTCCTTGTTCGTCGTGGTCGACGAGTTCTCCGAGATGCTCAGCGCCAAGCCGGAGTTCATCGACCTCTTCGTCGCCATCGGCCGCCTGGGCCGGTCGCTGGGCATCCACCTGCTGCTCGCCAGCCAGCGCCTGGAGGAGGGCCGGCTGCGCGGCCTGGAGTCGCACCTGTCCTACCGCGTGGGACTGCGCACCTTCAGCGCCCAGGAGTCCCGGGCCGTGCTCGGGGTGCCCGACGCCTACGAGCTGCCGGCCGTGCCCGGTCTGGGCTACCTCAAGCCCGACCCGACCACGATGCAGCGGTTCAAGGCCGCCTACGTCTCCGGGCCGCCCAGCGGCCGCGCTCCGGTGCGTCGCGACGAGGGCGGCCACGTCCGCGGCATCCTCCCCTTCACCGTCGCCTCGGTCCGCCCGCTCGAGCAGGAGCCCGACACCGCCCCCGAGCCGGTCGCCCCGCAGCCGGTCAGCGACACCTCGCTTCTCGACCTCGCCGTACGCCGGATGGCCGGTCGTGGCCCGGCCGCGCATCAGGTCTGGCTGCCGCCGCTGGAGGAGCCCGACACGCTCGACGGGCTGTTCGGCGACCTGGTCGAGGACCCGGCGCTGGGCCTGCACTCCCCGTCCTGGCGCGCCCTCGGCGGGCTCACCGTGCCGCTCGGCACGGTGGACCGTCCCCGCGAGCAGCGCCGCGACACCCTGACCGTCGACCTGTCCGGGGCCGCCGGTCACGTGGCGGTCGTGGGCGGCCCGCGCAGCGGCAAGTCGACGCTGCTGCGCACCATCGTGGCCAGCGCGTCGCTGGTGACGACGCCACAGGAGTCGCAGTTCTTCGTCCTCGACTTCGGCGGCGGCACGTTCGCTCCCCTGGCCGACTTCCCGCACGTCGCCGGTGTGGGCACCCGCTCCGAGCCCGACGTGGTCCGTCGCATCCTCGCCGAGGTCACCGGTGTGGTCGACCGGCGTGAGGCCTACTTCCGCGAGCAGGGCATCGACTCGATCGAGACCTACCGGGCACGGCGGCGCCGAGCCGCGGCCGACGACGGGTTCGGCGACGTGTTCCTCGTCGTCGACGGCTGGTCGACGCTGCGCGCCGACTTCGACGACCTGGAGATGGAGATCCAGCAGCTCGCCGGGCGCGGCCTCACCTTCGGCCTGCACGTCGTGGCGGGCGCGGCCCGCTGGTCGGACTTCCGCGCCGCCATGCGCGACGTCTTCGGCACCCGGCTCGAGCTGCGCCTCGGCGACCACATCGACTCCGAGATCGACCGCAGGCTCGCCGCGCTCGTGCCCACCGGCCGTCCGGGCCGCGGCCTCGTGCAGTCCAAGCTGCACTTCCTCGGCGCCCTTCCGCGCATCGACGCCGCCCCGACCGGCCACGACCTCGGCGACGGCGTCGAGGACCTCGTGCGGCGGGTGGGTGCCGCGTGGCGGGGGCCGGCCGGCCCGAAGCTGCGGCTGCTGCCCGAGCGCATCGACCTCGACGACGTACGCCGGATGGCCGGCGCGGGCGAGAGCGCCGGAGCGGACGAGCCGGCCGGCGGGCCGCTGCTCCTCGGCGTGGACGAGCGCGAGCTGGCCCCGCTGGGGCTGGACGTCGACGCCGAGCCGCACCTGCTGGTCCTCGGCGACGGCCAGTCGGGCAAGAGCGCCCTGCTCCGCGCCTACGTCCAGGAGGTCGCCCGCACCCGTGGTGCCGCCGAGGCACAGGTGGTGGTCGTCGACTACCGGCGCTCCCTGCTCGGCGAGGTCCCCGAGGGGCACCTCCTGCAGTACCTCACCTCCGCGCAGCAGGCGACGCCCGCGCTGCGCGACCTCGCGGCCTACCTCGAGCAGCGCATCCCCGGCCCCGACGTCACCCCCGAGCAGCTGCGCAGCCGGTCGTGGTGGCAGGGGGCGGAGGTGTTCGTGGTCGTCGACGACTACGACCTCGTCGCCACCCAGCAGAGCTCGCCGCTGGCGCCCCTGCAGCCGCTGCTGGCCCAGGCCCGCGACGTCGGCCTGCACGTGGTCGTGGCCCGTCGCTCCGGCGGTGCCTCACGTGCCCTCTACGAGCCGGTGATCCAGACCCTGCGCGACCTCGCGATGCCCGGCCTGCTGCTCTCCGGCAGCCCCGACGAGGGTCCGCTGCTCGGCACCCTGCGCCCCACGCCCCTGCCGCCCGGACGCGGCCGGCTGGTCACCCGCGACCGCGGGGTCGAGACCGTGCAGGTGGCGTGGAGCGAGCCCACCGTCTGAGCCCACCGTCTGAGCCCACCGTCTGAGCCCACCGTGTGAAGCGCTGGACTCAGACGTGCGTGTGCTCGCCGGGGCCCTTGACGCTCAGTGACGGCAGGTCGGCGAGGTTGTACGTCGCCTCGTAGGTGCGGCGGTAGCCGGTGTGCGCGACCCGCCAGCCCTCCGGCGTACGTACGTAGCGGTCCTCGTAGAACGCCGCACCCTCGAGCATGAACCCGAACGCGGCGACGAGGACCTTGTCCTGGAGGTACCACCGCGCGGTCGCGGTGTCGCCGTCGATGGTGATCTCGGGGTGGTGGACCTGGTGGAGGGTGATCATCCCCTCGCCGAGGTTGGTGCGCATGTAGTCGACCAGCGCGGCCCGGTCGGCGAACTCCAGCCCGTTGTAGTCCGCGGTGGCCTCGGGCAGGAAGCACGCCTCGAAGTCGTCCCACTGCTTGGTGTCCAGGGTGCGCAGGTAGCGGTACTTCAGCGCCTTGACGTCCTCGTGGTCGCGCCACTCCGAGGACGCGCCCGAGGTAGAACCTGTTCCAGTTTCACTCACGGCGGCAGCGTACGCCGCTTGTCCAGTCGCACCGTGCGAGCCGGTCGTCCCCACTGACCGATCCCCAGCCCACACAGGGATTGGAGCGATCCACATCACATGGCGCACAACATCCCCGTAACCCGGCGTCAACCTCCGCGCGATCTGGCGGGCGCAGGCTGAGAGCACTGATCAATCTCCAGGACCCGAGGAGCACACCATGGCCGACACCACCCCCGTCACCGCCAGCACCACCGCCAGCACCGCCAACACCACCGACCTCAAGACCGCCGCCGACAAGCTCGGCGAGCAGCGCGCGGCCCTGCGCCTGCGCCACTCCCAGCGCCTCACCGCGCTCATGGAGACCCGCCGCGACCTGCGCGGCGTGCACGCGCTGGCCGACTTCGTCGACGACTCGGTGCGCTGGAGCGCCTGACGCGCTCCGCTCCCTCCTCCTGAGCACCACCCCCACGACAGCCGCCCACCCCCTCCGGTGGGCGGCTGTCGACGTCCCGGCCCCCCACTAGACTCGCGGCCGTGATCTTCAAGCGGGTCGGCGACGGACGCCCCTACCCCGAGCACGGACTCTCGTCCGGGGACTGGGCCGCGCTGCCCCCGCGCCAGGTGCGCCTCGACGAGCTGGTCACCACCAAGGACACGCTCTGGCTCGGCACCCTGCTCGACGAGGACTCCACGTTCTACGGGGACCTCTTCGCCCACGTGGTGGACTGGCACGGCGAGCTCTACCTCGAGGACGGCCTGCACCGCGCGCTGCGTGCGGCGCTGCAGCAGCGCCCCGTCCTCCACGCCCGGGTCCTCGACCACGCCGCCCACGGGAAGCGCACCGCATGATCGACCTGCCTGCCGGTCTCCGCACCGCCCTGACGCTCGGCGTCCTGGCGGTCCTGCTCCTGGTGATGCTCGCCTGGGGCTGGTCCAACGCCACCGCGCCGCTGCCGGGCCGCGGGGAGGCGGAGGACTCCGGGGTCTGCGAGCCGTGGACGGTCGTGGAGGGCGAGCGCCTGGACGCCTCGCAGGTCGAGGTCACCATCCTCAACGCGGGCAGCCGCGAGGGCCTGGCCGGCGCCGTGATGGACGGCTTCGTCGAGCGCGGCTTCCGCGAGGGCACCAGCAGCAACGCCCCGCGCGACACCGAGGTCGCCAAGGTGCAGGTGTGGGCCGCGGACAAGCGCGACCCGGCCGTCGTGCTGGTGCGCAGCGTGCTGCCCAAGCCCTCGCCGGTCCGCGAGGCTCCGGTCGACCTCGTCGACCTGCCCGGCGTGGTCGTGGTCGTCGGCAACGACTTCGGCGACCTGCGTCCCGGCCGCTCGTCGGTCACCGCCAAGCAGGAGGGCGCGGCCTGCGCGCCGTGAGCCCCGCCCCTGGCCCCGCCCCCGGCCGCGGTGGGCTCAGCGCACCGGACCGAGCCACTGGGCCAGTCGCCCGCCGCGACTGACCTGCCGCAGCCGCTTCTCGGTCTGCTCGCGCTGGCGGCGCGGGGTGACGACGAGCAGGTGGTCGCCGGCGTGCAGGACGGTACGCCGCTCGGGCACCAGCGTCTGGTCGTCTCGGATCACCAGCGACACCGACGCCCCCTGGGGCAGTCGCAGCTCGCCCACCTCGACCCCGTGCATCAGCGACCGCGGGCTGATCGTCACCTGCAGCAGGTCCGCGGCCACCCGCTCCAGCGGGGCCGCCTCGACATCGAGGTCGCGTGGCTCGGAGCGGCGCGCCACCCGCAGCACCCGTGCCGCCCACGGCAGCGTCGGACCGGTCAGCAGCGTGAACACCACGACCATCACGAAGACCAGGTCGAAGAGCCGCTCGCTGCCGTCGATCCCCTCGGCCATCGGGATCGTGGTGAGCACGATCGGCACCGCGCCGCGCAGCCCGGCCCAGGACAGGAAGGCCAGCTCGCGCCACGGCATCGGCTGCACCACGGCGCTCACCGCCACCGAGATCGGCCGCGCGACCAAGGTGAGGACCAGCCCGGCGGCCAGCGCCAGGCCCACCGTCGACAGGGTGATCCGGCCCGGGGAGAGCAGCAGGCCCAGCATGACGAACAGCCCGATCTGGGCCAGCCAGGCCACGCCCTCGGCGAAGGACCGGGTGGCGCCGCGGTGGGGCAGCTCGGAGTTCCCGAGCACCAGCGCAGCGACGTACACCGCAGCGAAGCCGGAGGCCTGGGCGGCCGCCGCAGCGCCGTAGGAGAGGAAGGTCAGCGACAGCACGGCGAGCGGGTACAGACCGGCCGTGGGCAACGCCGCCCGACGCATCAGCCAGGCACCGCCGACCCCGGCGGCCAGGCCCACGGCGACACCACCGAGGAGCTGGCCGACGACCATCGCCACGACCACACCGGGGTGGTGGTCGCTGACCGCGCCGGTCGAGACGAGGACGACCAGGACGACGGTGGGCGCGTCGTTGAGACCCGACTCGGCCTCGAGCGCCCCGGTCAGCCGCTTGGGCAGCGGCACGACCCGGAGCACCGAGAACACCGCCGCCGCGTCCGTGGGCGAGCACACCGCCCCGAGCAGCACCGCCAGCTGCCAGGGGAGGCCGAGGAGGTAGTGGCCGGCGACGGCGACGAGGGTCACCGACACGACGATGCCGAGGGTCGCCAGCGAGGCGCCGAGACGGATCGAGGAGCGCATCTGCCGCCAGTTGGTGGTCAGGCCGCCCTCGGCCAGGATCACCGCCAGGGCGGCGAACCCCAGCGCCTGGGTCAGCTCGGCGTCCGCGAACGGGATGCCCAGCCCGGCCTCGCCGAGGGCGACGCCCATGAGCAGGTAGATCAGCAGCGAGGGGAGCCCCGCGCGACTGGAGAGCCGGACGGCGAGGATCGCGAGCAGCGTGACCGCCGAGCCGATGAGCACGAACTCGTTGAGAGCCTGCACGTCGACGGTCATCTCGCCCCTGTCGTGGTGTCGTGGTCGGCGGGGTCCGATCCTATCGACGTACGCGCCCGCGCCACCCCGGCGCCGACGCGCTGGACAGGTGTCCGGCCAGTCGTTCCGGAAAAGTGGAACTTGTTCTAGATTTGGTGTCATGAGCGACACCAGCACCTCCGGCACCGCCGTCCCCGCCGCCCTGCCCGCCTCCGCCCTCGAGGGGGCCGAGCGCTTCGACGTCGTCGTGGTCGGCTTCGGCATCGCCGGCGGCAGCGCGGCCCTGGAGGCGGCCCGCGCCGGCGCCCGGGTGCTGCTGCTCGAGCGTGCCGCGGTGCACGGCGGCACCTCGGCGATGTCGGGCGGCCACTTCTACCTCGGCGGCGGCACGCCGGTGCAGCAGGCCACGGGTCACGAGGACTCGGCCGAGGAGATGTACAAGTACCTCGTCGCGGTCTCCAAGGAGCCCGAGCACGACAAGATCCGCGCCTACTGCGACGGCTCGGTCGAGCACTTCGGCTGGCTGGAGGCCCTCGGTTTCGAGTTCGAGCGCTCCTACTACCCCGAGAAGGCCGTCATCCAGCCCGGCACCCAGGGGCTGATGTTCACCGGCAACGAGAAGGTCTGGCCCTACAAGGAGCAGGCCCGTCCGGCTCCCCGCGGCCACAAGGTCCCCGTCGCGGGGGACACCGAGGGCACCAAGATGGTGATGGACCTGCTCCGCGACCGGCTCGCCGAGGCCGGCGCCGAGGTGCGCTACGAGACCGGCGTGACCAACCTGGTCGCCGACGACTCCGGAGCGGTGGTGGGCGTGGCCTGGAAGTCGTTCGAGCGCAGCGGGGTGGTCGCCGCGGACGCGGTCGTCGTGGCCGCCGGCGGGTTCGTGATGAACCCCGACATGGTCGCCGCGCACACCCCCGCGCTCGGCTCGAAGCTCTTCACGCTCGGGTCGACGTACGACGACGGGCTGGGCATCCGGCTCGGCGAGTCCGTCGGCGCGGAGCTCAAGCACATGGACGAGCCGTTCATCACCGCGCCGGTCTACCCGCCGGCCTCGCTGCTGACCGGGATCATCGTCAACAAGCACGGGCAGCGGTTCGTGGCCGAGGACAGCTACCACTCGCGCACCTCCCAGCACGTGATGGAGCAGCCGGACTCCGCGGCGTACGTCATCGTCGACAGTGAGCACGGCGAGCTGACCAACTACTCCATGCTGGTGCCGATCATCGACGCCTACGACACCATCGCCGAGCTCGAGCAGGCGCTGGAGCTGCCGGAGGGCTCGGTCCAGGAGACCCTCGCGCGCTACAACGAGCACGCCGCGAAGGGCGAGGACCCCGACTTCCACAAGAGCAGGGAGTTCCTGGCGCCCCAGGACGCCGGCCCGTGGGCGGCCTTCGACCTGCGGCTGGGCAAGGCGATGTACGCCGGGTTCACCCTCGGCGGCATGCGCACCGACCTCGACGGCCGCGTCCAGCGCCCCGACGGCTCGGTCGTCACCGGGCTGTACGCCGCCGGCGCCTGCGCCTCCAACATCGCCCAGGACGGCAAGGGCTACTGCTCCGGCACCCAGCTCGGCGAGGGCTCGTTCTTCGGGCGCCGGGCCGGCCGGCACGCGGCGGGTGTGGCTGCCGGGCAAGGTTTGTCGGCCGGCCGATAGACCCTGCCACTGGCCCTGTCTGCCAGTCTGCGTGTGAGTCAGTCGCTCTGATCTAGGAGTGATCGACTTGCCCATCGAAGGTGTCTACAGCGTCGAGGAACGA